>Ga0136643_10003629_pt1 | contig 20895 bp, 20 predicted proteins | sample TergutLab28metaG_FD_96883 | JGI IMG/M metagenome (GOLD analysis project Ga0136643, IMG submission 96883) | Labiotermes labralis P1 segment gut microbial communities from Petit-Saut dam, French Guiana - Lab288 P1 (version 3) (version 3) | ecosystem: Host-associated > Arthropoda: Insects >...
ATACTTACTTACTTACCCCATGGTGCAGAGTCCTTCTTGAGAAGCTAACTGGTTTGCAGCTAGTCAAGAAATTCCCCGCATTTCACGGAACCCGAAGGTTCATTACCGCACTCACAAGCGTCCATCACCTGTCCCTATCCTGGGCCAGCCCAATCCAGTCCATATACCCACATCCAACCTCCTGGAGATCCATCCTAATATTATCCACCCATCTACGCCTAGGTCTCTCCAGTACTCTCTTTCCCTCCGGTTTTCCCACCAAGACCCTATACACCCCCCTCTCCTCACCCATACGCGTCACACACTTCATACTTGTATTATCAGTAATGATAAAAATGTAATTTGCCCTGGCATGAGATGAATGTTAGTGGTCTGCTGCTTAATATCTACTGCTAAAAGACCTGCCAGCAAGGGCATGTCCCAGAGACAGTGAAGGTGAAGAAAAAAGCATTTGCTAACACTTCAACACTGGCTGTCCAGCCCTTGGACAGACATTTTTCCGACTAGTATCACCAATGTGAGTTTTTGAAGTTTTTGCAAGAGTGCACACAGGATTTCATTTTTCTGGAATATGATGCTGCATCTTGGGTAACTGGAACCCAACATTTCAAAAATATATACTGCCTTCATCTTAAAGGGTCAACAGGGCCTCAAAATGTTAGGAACCAATTATCCTGTGACAAAGTATCATATTCCAGAAAAATGGAGTCCTACAATAATCCCACTCTTGGTCCACAGATTAATTTTAAAAATATAGTAAAATTTTTTATCTCCGCCACATGTTACTTCAAGGTATTCTATTATTTCTTCCAATAATAATCATTTATCAACAACTCTCTATCTTATATTCAGTGTTAAATAACAACTCAATAAACAAAAACAGGCCAGAACTAACTACTTACCAAGCACATCAACAAGACAGCTATACGCACTGCCACGAGCCCGCTCTGTTACAGCAGTACCATGCAGCAGATCAAGAAGCTTGCGAACAATACTTTCATCACGTTTCACCCGAGCCACATTCAAAATGTATTGGAACATGATACGAGGTGAATGAGCAATATGTTCATCCCACAGCTTTTTTGCTGCAGCCTCCTCCTCTCCCTTCAGAAACAGATGCATCCACAGGACATTGATAGGAGCTGTAATGCCTCTCGCAGCATATATGAGAGCCAACCGCTCATCTAGATTTATGGAAAAACAAACATTTGGCTCAATACAACCAGATTATAGGAAACGAATATGAAAATACACTGTTATTAGTGCAAAGACAGGAACATAAAATAGCAGTCAACAGGCATATGACAAACTTCAATGTGGAGGTACTGTATATCATTACACCTTCACACAAATAAACTTTCACATATTCAGCCACCATGTGTGAAGCTGACCACTACTTCATGCTCTTATCAGCCTCACTTTTTTTACTTACACTTTGTTTTCTACACAGTCCATATTACAATAATATAAAACTTTTAATAACAAAATGTAGTCTGTTTTATTTAAACCTGTAGATTGTACCACGCAGTAAACACTCTGTCTCAGTTATAAAAAGCACTCATTTAATTTTGTATAGGGTGACAATCACTGTTTTTTCTGAGATAAATACAAAGTACATACATACAATTCTGTGGGCAGAATGTAGAATTTTTGAACCTTACAACTGTAACTGTAACTGTAAACCTAGTCTTTCAAAGTTTAATCCTGAGATCCCTCTCTCTCTCATAAACACATACATACACAATTTTATTTATACTAAAATTAACAAGAGCTGCACATTTTTCAAACAAACATTATCATATATAACTTCAGGACAATAAGTAACTCGCACTAATGTTGCCAACATCTCACAAGATCACACATTTGGCATATTCTTATTACTGATTGTGCGAACTGATATGTATGATGCTAAGGTGGCCTCAAAGTGCAAGTTATCAAGTTTTAAATGGGGTGGAGGTGACACACATGTGTGTGAACACACATCCTTGCACTTGTGGAGCCTGGTCATGTCATGTCATGTTAGTCTATGTTCCCTGAATAGGCTAAAAAAATGAAGATGCCAAGATAATATAAAAAATCATATTAAAGGATGAAATGATGGTCATCTTTTGGGATATTACATCTGTAGAATATTCAGTTTGTTCCACCACCTCAGAGGAACAAGTCCATCTTCAGGGTAAGTAAATTTAGTTCAGGTGGATGCTGAAATGATTGGGAGAGTGAAATGAGCCAGTAATATTAGGAGGTTTCGAGGATTGTGACAAATCAGGGCCACAGAATGGGAGGGGGAATAAGGCTTGCATTGAGTAAATGGAAGTTGAGAGTTCCAAGTGGCATTCTCAACTCCCATTGGCCTTGTGCAAGTCGTGTCTCTTATACAGTAGACAGAGGCCACCATTCATAGAAAGTGATAATGTAATGTAACAAAGTATGGTCCAACACTCCTTGCATAACAAACAGCCAAAACCATGTACCACCAACATTCTATTAGAGGAACCCCACCAACAGAAAAGACTAAGCCCCATGTAACATGTACTGTCTGCCTGAGGTAATGCAAAAGAAAGGGCAGTTTAATGGTGTCAAATTGTGACAATGGCCCTTGCTGTTTTGCCTGCACTCAGGACTACTACATCAAGTTGAATTAAATAAGCAATGTAAATCAGATTCTAACACAGTACAGATATGACAGGAATTGCCCATACAACTGTAGTCACACAAAATAAATAACAGCAACTTCAGTTTTAGTATACATAGCTTCTGCTCAAGGCACAATTTTATCCATTCTCAAGTTATTTCAGCTGATATAAATCCTCTCACTCTGGTAAGTTAACATCTAGGATAAGATCCATGGCAAAATAAACGATCAGGAATCTGACTGAAAAACAAATGTAAGTCAAAACTGACATATACAAGTCTATCCTATGCTTGTAAAGACTTTCTGGAAATATGATGATCCAATGATGGAAAAATGAAATATTATGAAGATTCAGCTGCAATGAGTTGGTCTAACATACCAACAGAACAAGCCTGTTTGAGTGGCACTGGATGCAGCAGACAGTGAATGGTGTAACTTACACTCAGGCTGAAGTTCAGGATGCTTTTCTAAGATTCCTATAGCTCCACCTCTTGGAAACTTCTCAGCAAGTAGTTCAAAATCATTATCTTTCGCATTCTCAATTTCCTCTGTTAATGTCTTCAAATATTCTGCAGATTTTCCAGCAACGATATTGGCATGACAAAAACGGTTATCAAATGAAGCCTGTTTCTTCCTTTCCTATAAAATAAAGACCGAGGAACTTTATCTCAGACCACATCTACAAGTACAAACTGCATAAGAAATATGAAGTAAAAAATACCTGAATATGACATGAAAAATATCTAACACCACACTGACATTACATACATTGTGGACATAATTTTAATGAACCCAAGTCTGTCTCTTGGCCTGAAGATTATCTAACCAGAACAATGTTTTGTGGTTTTCCTCAGCCCCTCTACCAAATGCAGGGACACTACCTTAAAATGGGCTACAACTGCTTCCTTTCATACTGAGTCCAATCCATCGTCACACTCCGCCTATCATTCAATTGTACATAACCTGTGCAAGTTAGGAAGGTAATGTTAAATAAAATAAAATAAAATAAAAAAACACACACACACACACCACACACGCAGAACAGACTATAGTCAACTCTTAAAAAAAAAACACTAAATCAAGAATTGTGGAGTTCAGTGCTTTAGTTTCTTTCTATATTCCACAAAAACCAATAATGTGCTATGATGATGCAACCTTCTCCTCAGCACACAACTAAGAAGAAGTGTACATCACAGCCTAGTAAAAACATGTCAGGCAGTTTTGAGAATTAGTAAACTGTATAACCTGTTACACTGTTCAAGCAAAAGCAATAACATGATTAAAATTTAATTACAATGTGTAAAGTCAATGGCACTCCCACCTCAGACAGGGAAAATTCTACAACTCTGTTGTGTTGTGTATCCTCAAAACACTGAGCAGTACTCACTGGTGTGAGCTGATTTCCTATAGCTGAAAATGTATCAATGTCCCCTGCAGCTGCGAGGCGATTCAACAAGAAGTGCAGAACACGGGGTACAGGAAACAAGCCATTTTCCATCATTCCCAGTGTTACCTTCGATGCTTCTCCACAGCGATCAGCTCTTACCAAACCATCAACTAGTGCTGACAAATCATTTATTGACAAGCTCTGGCCAGCAGTACTTTCAACACTTCAACAAATCAGAAAAGAATAAAAATTTGGTTTGAAATAATTTATATTGTCTAAAGTTTTCTCTTGACGTACAGTACAACAATTATGGCACTGTCAAGAGATTCAATTACTGCAATGACTTGTTTAAATAATTTATTCTGATATTTTTATTCCCAGTTACAGAACTCACTGCAGTTGGACTAAGCGTGAAGAAAAACTTCACACTTCTCCTTATATTTCATGTGCTGGAACTCCCTCATTACGTGCATAAAAAAAAATCTTTGGTCAGAAACTTGACCAGGAGTAACAAAGTTTGACAAGAAACATCTTATGGTTTGGAAGCTAATGAAATACAATTCAGGTCAATCCGAAAACATTTTAAAATTCTCGAATTATCTCCAATCACTCAGAACTTAATTTATCCTTCTAACAAAATCATTCTTCACTTTGACATGTCACACTGAACTGACGATATATACACAACACAATTTTGAATACTTTAAGACATACAAACATTCTTTTTAAGTCCTGGACCTGACTTTTTCAATAGATAAACTAATATATGCCTTTGGTAAGCTAATGCCTGCCAGTAATAACTTACATCTGTTTGAATGCAAGTGCATCGTCCATGTCATTTCTACGAAGGGCCAGCCTGAATTTCTGTGTTGCCGTTAATGCAGTTCCCGTTTCATGAGCCTCAAGGCTTTCTTTTCTATCTTTATGAATCTCTGTTACTTCTGGGATAACAAATGGCACTTCTTTTCCTTCCTTCTTCAAAAAAGTGCCAAGAGCTGACAGAAATTCATCTGATGGTTGCACATCCTCTTCTTGCATTCTAGTCCACAACCCAAGAGCCTTTTCAGCTTCCTTGGATTTGCCTGTGTAAAACCAGAATATAATTAACACACACATTCATATACAGGGTGTTCCTGGAGGAAACACCATTCTCTGGGGCAATGTTCCGCAGTTTAAATTACACTGAAATAACTAAAAATATCTTATCAAAATCTGAAACGAATGGAGACACTGACATGAGAAAAATGTGGCCCTTTTGTGATTCCACAGACTGTATCTATGTAGTATAATGCATTGTCCGTGCAATGTACAGGTCTGTCCTTGAGCCAAAAGCGAAAGAAGCCTTGCAGCAGTACATTTACCATATAAAGTACAAGAATTCTAAAAGACAATTTTTATGAAACATAGTGGGAGTTTTTCTTACTGTATCAAGGTCTTTATGTCCCTCAGATGCTAATGAGACATTAAGAATAGTTGTTAAAATTACAGGAACTACAACTTCCTCCTAGTCTGAATGTGTATTTTGTAACTGATAAATGTATAACTACTCTAATTCTTTAAAACTTTCTTGCCATTACCTCCATAAGTATTCAACTTTGGATACTGGTGTTTGCAGTTCCATCCATGTTATTTAAGCTAAGGAACATTCCCCTGAAGTATGGTAGATTCCCCCTGAAACACCTTGAATATATCTGTGGTGTATGCATGTGTTTTACAATAAGTTCCAAGTGTATATCTGTTACAACACACACCAAGTGGTCAAGTATTACAGTTAAATACATGTCAAATTAATTAAAAAAACATGAATAACACAAAGACTGTGATAATAGAAGTCATGAAATAATTGATGTATGAAGGATATATGGATACACAAGCTCCATGCACTCTATGGCCGAGGTAGTTAGTCGATGACCTCTCACCATGGGGTTATTTCACTAAGTGAAAACATAAACACCACAACACAAAGCACAGAAGCCATATTCCGTGCTATCAAGGTCAACAGATGGATGCAGAGAAAACAAGGTACATGTTGTCATAATGCATGATAAAACAGGTACAAAGTACTTTGAAAATATGACGAAGTTCAAATATTTGGCAAAAAATCATAATTATCAGGAAAAATCATGAAGAAATTATGATGACATAAACACTTTGAGCTTTTGACCATCATGTAAGGTCAACACACTCTAAACCCCAGTGCCAGTACCTCACATGTCCTTATTTAAAATGCAGACAAAAATTTAAAAAAAAATTATATGAGCACATCAAAGATATAAATACTTTTCATGGTTCTTCTAGCACCCATACTGGTAATTAGGTGTCACATTCGTCAAGTATGTTAACCCTTCATATTGGAAAAGTCAAGTCAAGTCATAAGAGTGATAACAGGCATTGCATTTGTCAGCCACATATGTTATATGCCTGTTTTACCATCTACAAGTACACACCTTGAAGTACACCAACATCCTACAACAAAACAGCTGTTATGTGTTTCACTTCACCCCCCATGCCCATTATAAGGAGACTTTGTGACATTCTCAAATACTCATTGTTATCTATGGTTTTGTGTAGGCCAATCACTTCACTGGTCTGTAAGAAAATTTTTACAGTACCCTGTACTGAATTTACATTTTCACCCAAGCATATTAATGTCGTCAGCATACACAACATTTTAGTAAATAAACAAAGAACATCTAAAGAGTAATTACCACAGACACATTAATTTAGAACACAAATACATATGTCTTCCTGACGGAGGAACAACTTACAGTATGAAAGCAGAAGATGGTAGTAGATATCAGACCGATCTATGTGAGAAATATCACGAGTTGCTTCTATCAATCCCTCAAGTGTTGCCACCATTCCTTCCTGCTGGTAACGTTCACAGGCAGAATGAAGTCGCTGAGGTCGGCTACGTAATCCAGGGGTCTAGCAAAAATTTTACAAATCAACTGGACTGAAGCAGATGTTTAAAGAATCACTGTTGACAGAATGCCACAGCCTCGAACTTGAACCTAAGATGATAAATTAATAACTTCCACGAACAGGTAGGTACACTCAGTATTTCTTATGCCCGTTTCTGTTCTCAGCAATTACATCTATGTTTCCTTCATGTCTCCTAATGATACTGGAGAATTAACAAATTCTTGATGCTTCAATACACTGTACAGTATAAGAGGCATGTACATTTTGTAGATTTGTTACAGCCCCTGAGCATTAGAATGAACATAAAGAATGTAAGAACCAAAAACATTTCATAAAATAAAACTTGTACCAGTACCACAAAATTCACCAAGGCATTGTTTTATGCCCATTTGTTTAATGCATTTTCGGTTTATTGCCCCTTGCCAATTTACACCACTTCTTAATTTATTTCCTCTAATTTTTTATTTTATTGGTCTACAGGAATTATACACAAGAAAGGAGACAAGCTGCAGTGTTCTAATTACAGAGCCATAAAACTACTAAACGTTACATATGAAGTGTTACCAGGTACCGTATATAATAGATTAGCAGAATATGCGGAAGAGATACTAGGAGACTATCAATGCGGATTTCGAACAAATCGTTCAACCATTGACCATATACATTTACATAATCTGTACATAGACTTTAAACAAGCTTTCAATAGTGTCAACAGAAGCAGAATGTTGAATGATCTCATGCTACTGGGTATACCAAAGAAATCGACCCAACTTGTGGGTGTGACCATGGCTGGATCCAGGGCAACCGTAAGAGTCGATAATCAATACACACCCACCTTTCCTATTACCAATGGTGTGAGACAAGGAGATGAACTGTCTTCTATATTATTTGATCTAGTCCTAGAAGCAATAATTCGGAAGCTGAACATCAATGGGCATATAGGAACAAAAAGTACACAAATTTTTGCATATGCCGATGATGTGGCAATATTGAGCAGGAATAAAAATGTGCTAAAAGATGCCCTAGGCAACATAGAAAGTGCACCAAGAGAAAGGGGCCTTATAATAAATGAAAATAAGACCAAATACATGGAAGTAACAAGAACAGTAGTTAATGGCAACCATCTGCAATGCGGAAAATACGAAATAGAACACGTGAAAGAACTGTCCTACCTAGGCTCACAACTGAATCAAATCAACTCCACCAATTGTGAAATACAAGCAAGAATTATCAGTGGAAACCGATGTTACTATTCACGTGGAGCACTAATGAAATCAAGAGCATTAAATACAAGTTTAAAACTAAAAACATACAAAACCTTAAAAAGACCTGTAGTAACATACAGATGTGAGGCCTGGGCATTAACAAGTCAAAATGAATAACAATTAAGAATATTTGAACGGAAAATACCAAGAAAAATGTTTGGCCCAGTGCAAGATGAAAATGGATTCTGGAGAATCAGAAAGAACCATGAACTGAACGAACTCATAGGAAATGCAGACATAGTAAGATTCATAAAAAGCAGAAGAATAGCCTGGCTAGCACTGAGAAGGCTAAAACCCATAGTGGGTTGTAATGCCAACAAAAGAAGAAGAAGAAGAAGAAGAAGAAGAAGAAGAAGAAGAATTTTTTATTTTACACCATCTGGTCCATTTATATCCATTTATCCCTTTACTTCTTATGAGAATATCATTCTTGATTTATACTGTTTGACCTATTCCCACTCTTTCAAGAACACAACTAGGGTGAAAAACAAGGCCTTGGTGTAGTGGGGAAATTCTCCATCTGTAGGACTGGGAAAGATGTAAAGACAAGAAGTCAATGAACCAAAAAGGTCAGTTTTGGACAAAGATTAAAACAAACAGAATTATATAGTATCACACATTTGCAGCAACATCTTTGTACATTTTAATTCACTACTACCACCAGTACCAAAGTGTGCAATGTGGAAATCTCTGGGGTGGATTTCACGCTAGAACCAATTAATATAACGTTCAGACACTGTGTGGGGCCAACCAAAAAAATGTGCAAAGCTCTGTTCAGTATACTTTTATTTACTTTATTTCCTTTTCTTTTTTGGTAAACATAATACAGTGAAATCTAAACTCACTGTTCCCACATTTAGCAAATATTTTTCTGGTCAAAGTAAAAGGCCAGTATAAAGAGCAGAATTTTCCAGGATTAAACTAATTTTCATGCAAAAAATAACCAGCATTTAGTGTGTGAAAGTGCTGACCTTCCAAAACTTGTACCTGCTGCTGAACCTCTAGCACCAACAGTGGATAAACAGTCCAATTAACTATGTATGTAAGGGAATTTTGACTCAATATATGCAGCACGAATCCATGATGAACAGCTTCTTGACGTTATTTTGTGTAACTCCCATTTAAAGGAAACCTTAACTGATTTGACATGAATAAAACTGTCCCTTAAATAATCATTACATAGAGATTTCACTGCATAAAAATACCATGTACTTTATTTGTGTAACTAAAGAATAGTCTCAGCTAGGAAAGTCGACTTTGGTACACAGATGATCCGATACACACCTGCAAGTTAAATATAATGCAAGTATTTGCATGTTAAAAATTGCAAATATGGCAAAATTAATCCTTCAGCACAGAATACACCAAGTGCAGACCAATGATAATACAGGACAAGCCTATCAAAAAACAGAATCAGAGTGAGATGCATGTGGTGGGTCTTAGCATGAATGGCAAGATAACAAGATGTATAAATGTATAACGCCAACATACATTTGTTTAACCAATGCTGCCATGGAAAAGCAATAAGTATTTAATATTCTGAGTGCATGTCCACAGCCTTCGTTATCCAGCATTCAATATGCATGCGCTATCCTACACTGTCATCTGTGGCCTATACGGCTCTCCCTCATTTTTCCACATTATCTCCTAAATGGCACAAATTTTGAAAAAAGTTACTGAACATAAAATGTGAGGTTTGATTTCTCCTATAACTCTTTTTTTAATTTATCGTTCTAAGAAAAACTCTGTGAGATGTCATAATGCACCTAGGTCTTCATGTAGAGTATCCATTATTCAAGTCAGATTTTATTCAAATTTGTTGTCTTGACAGATTTCCAAAAAATCCACAAATATCAAATTTCATGAAACTATGTCCAATGGGAGCTGAGCTGTTGCACATGGATGGACAGACAGACAGGCAGACACACAGACTGATAGACATGATAAAGCTAGTAGTCGCTTTTCACAATTTTGTGAATATGGCTAACAACTGAAGCACACTGGCCACAGTGACAATTCTTGTTATGATCCTTTAAATGGCCATAATACTGAATTCAGGCTTACACAGTAGAAACTCTGCATTTAAGTGCCACAACTGCAGCACAGCTTTGAACACTGTGGACTGATCATCTGGTTAGCCATCTAACCTGTTCCTCACCTGTCCATCCTACTGTATTCTTCTACCCCTTCATTCAACTCCTTCATGTTAAAATGATTAAGTAAATATTGTTCAAAAGATTACAGGAGAACACAGCAAAATACCAACTATGTTACAAACTCTGTTATTTCAGGTCTTCCCCAAGGTCTGCATACCAGGACTAACATACACTAAATTTCATAATTATCCCAAATAAATCACAGTGAAAATCGAAACCAACTGCAGTGTACCTCTAGGATTTTGCGTGCCTGACGTATTCTTCCACACTCAACAAATGCAAACACCAAGTCATACAGGCTATTCACTTCCCCATGGATCTGCGTACTCAGATCTGTAAGCTTCTGCAGAGACACAGCATCTTCTGCCTGAATCATTTTGCACGCCAGTTCATTCTTCCACGGTGTGGCTCGGTATTTCTGACAACACAACTCAAACTGTTCCATTGCTCCAGCCAGATCATTTCTGTCAACAGAAGCATAAACATGTTCTTTGTGAAGGGTGGGAAGGGTAAATCTACAAGGAATACACACTAAAATGATTTGATGCACCTGTCATGTGTGCAATGCAACGTAATAAGACTCATAATATAAATGCTTCTGCACTGTTCCTGTTGAAACTGAGATACGCTGTTCCCTATCCACAGGATTCAATTACACTATCACTGTTGTACCTACACTGTCACCAGTCTATGTCCCGAAAATTTCTTCAATTTTGGCAATGGATGAAAAAACACCTTGGATGTCAAAAGTTTAAAATTAATACTACTGTGTGCACTGCATGTAAACTGGACTATGATTTCTATGGACAATTCAGCTTGTGATATCATAAGCACCTCAGTTTCCAAACAAACTGCATAGAAAAACAGTTTACAAGTCATACAATTACACTGTACCAACTGCATAAAAAAATTCAATGAACACTTCATAACACATGCCTTTTAAATTTACCTTCTATCTAACTCATGTATACACACAACCAGAATTAATGTACTGAATAATGTGGACACTAAAACTGGATTTAAGAAAATTATCTCTATTATATTTAGTTTATTTGACAATCTTAAGAACCTGTACGAAATCGCTCACTGAATGCAACAGTGGCACAATCGAAAAATTGTCTATTTGGAGTTAATACTACGATTGAGCTCAAACATGTAACAACTACATCAGACAAATAATGACACCTAGCAGGATATGTTTTAACTAACAAATGTGTGGGAATTGTCAGAAGTAGTTGTTATATTTTTTGAGCTACTACAAATGGCAATTTTGGGGTTTTGCTACTACTGCATTCAGTGAGCAAAATATTCATGTTATGAAGTGCTGAATGGGAAGGATGATTATGTAGGCTGATATGAAAGTGGTTGTGACAAATATTAAAGTACTGTGTTGTAATTAACAGCAAAGTACTACAGAAACCAAGTAAGAGCTTCAGCCAGATACAGCACTTAAACACAGGCAAGAAGCAAACGCAAACCCCTCCTCATTAATTTTCGTGATGCTAATAACTGACAGCAACTAACTACACACCAATTTAGCATGACATTAGATTTCTGCCCATCAGCAGGTGCAGGGGGCTCCTCCTACACAGCATGAAGACACTTACATTGTACAACTATAACACTCACCCCTACTGACAGCCAAAATTGAAAATTCACGAGATTTACCTTCATTACTATTACACACCACCATAACATGCTCTTTAGGTGTATGCCTTCATCTTTCACCATTAGTGTTTACAGCAACACAGCAAAGACTCACTTGGATTTGATGTGATTATTAGGAGTAAATAAACCTGGACAAGAGTAGGGGACCTTGTAGCATGCAGGACAGAAGTTAAGACATTTTTAGTGTGAAAACCTTCAAAAGAAATACTACTTCAGAACAGTGAGATGTGGATGGAAGAATTGTATAGGTTGATACATAGTATTCACCTTACATTTCACATGTACAGACATGGTGCAACCTGACAGCAGATGAGAATAAAGTCCACTCTCTCTGTGTTACAAAAATTTACAATTACAGGCCCTTCTTATGGACTTCATTCTGGATACCTTACTCTGAATTATTAAACTAACAGTTAACAAAAGTACACAATTATTGCATTACAAACAACACAATTTCCTAATTTAGTAATCAAAATATATGTGTTTATGAGTTAACGTCCATACTTCCTGTCAAGCTCTGAACCTCACCACAATCATTTTTTTTATAATTGACTTTATATCTTTGCAAATACCACAGTCCCATTATGATAATTATTACTGAATGGGCCCTAAGAAAGTTTCACAGTCAAGGAACAAGTGCACAATTAATACTTATCCCATTATACATTGCCTTAATATTAAAAATGGGGCATCTAAAAATAAAGTTAACACTACTTGCCTCACAATGTGAACTTTAATCAGGGGACCAAGTAACACATTGTTTGCTTCAATGTATTCATATTTAACAAGTGCATCAAACACCTGTCTCAGATCTTCCACTTTGCCCTCCTCTGCCAATGAGTTAAGGAGTCGCCAGCACAAGGCACTATACTGAAATGATCGATCCTCCAACTTACGTTCACCTGACTTCTCTTTGAGAAACTCAACTGCATCTGAAGCACAGAAACAAATATAACAATTCACTTTCATTGTATAAGTTCAATAAGTTCCTGCTGGGCCATAACCTGTGCTATGTTTGAATATATTTTTGATGTTCCGCAAGCCTTCTCTAACCAAACACTAACTTTTTGGTTCATCACACTAAGTGGGTCCCTTGTTACCTTCATATGGTGTGTTCTCAGACTGTAGATGGTAAAGACAGCCCTCAAATAGGGAGAGAGTTGCAAACAGGTTGAATAAATAGCCAAGGAGAGCAACAAGGGAGTGGTTCTCAAGCTTAGCCAATGGGCAATGAAACATAAAAAAAATCAGTTTGTTACAAAATGTTACACAGGCCTTTCAACTCTGATGGATTTGATTAATGTAAGCAATGGCAAAAAGACCTCACATTTGGCACTTTGAAAAGTGGGGAGCAAGAGAATTTGAAAAGTATAAGTGAGATTTAGTGGGAATGGAAGTCAGACATGTTCATGAAAAAACTAGAAGTCTATTAAACTTAGAAACTGTTGATTACCATTCGGTTTGGAACCTTTTGTCTTCATGTCTCCTACATATAAACATAAAAACAGCCAAATACATCAGAATATTGTATGTTGTTCTGTATGGGTGTGAAATCAGATGTCACATTAAGTAAATATGCAATGTAAAGGTATTTGAGAACAGGGTAGTATTTGGATCTCAAGAGGAGGAAATGCATATTTACTGTATTTACCCTGCTAAAAGATAAGGGCGTTTCATACTTCAGCATCTGGCACAACAAAGATTTTACATTTATACATTTTGGAAATATCATGCTGGAAAAACTGTTTTCAAATCACCAAAAGTACTCTCCACATAATGCTTTTGGGATAAGTGTTGTGATTATTTCACTTGCAGTCTTTCAACTCAAAGTCAGTGAAGTGAACATACAGTTAGCTCTAAGCCATGAAACCAGTGCTGCAATACACAACACGACAGTCATGTGTGTGTACAAATCATGGGTGACCATGCTGGAAAGAGATATTTCGGAGTGTTATTAACACTGAAATTGGTGCACTGCAGCCACATACTCTGCAAACTCCCACACAGCTTGCCACTGCACTGAACTAGAAACATGCATATTTCAAAGGTCAAATGTGGAATACTGGCCCAAATATCTGTGTTCTCTAATATATATACTTAACAGTTTTATATGTGCTGTTAATGATTCAAAATGTATGGTGGTATAATACTGGAAATGAGGAACTTACATAATAATAATGGTCTGCATATCAGCAAGACCATTTCTTAATCTAAAAGTGATAATCCAACTGACATAAAGTTACCCAGCAGTAGCAATATATGTAAATGCACTAACAAAGTTTGGATGAATTTTATGTTTTGTTGACGGTGCATCCCTGTATAATCTCGTAAATAAAGCCAACGTGGTGCTCAATTTTTCTTAGTATGTTTATCTTTTAGTATATTAATGAATCTCTACATGTTTCAGGCAACTATGTGCCCATCATCAGGAGAAACAACTATATTTATGCGACACTTGGTACTTGTTATTCTGTATGGATGACTGTCTGGTATGCAGTGTGCACCCTGAATCCATACAGAATAACAAGTACCAAGTGTCGCATGAATACAGTTGTTTCTCCTGATGATGGGCATATTGTTGCCTGAAACATGTATAGATTCATTAATATACTACGAAATAAACATACTAAGAAAAATTGTGCACCAAGTTGGCTTTACTTAAAAAAAAAAAAAGTTTCTTTGATTGAAGGAATGATGATAAGGTAGAGAAACTGTGCAACAGAGGACCATATGGCACTGCTACGAAAGAGGGGAAAGCTTGTTCTACATACTTTTTTTGGGAACATGCAACAGACCTGGTAGAAATTCCGAACTCTAAAATGAATGCAGCTCAAGTGATCATACCTAGAGGCATGGTGGCTCCCAGTTTCAAGTTCTTGGTGTGGCAGGAAACAAACTACTCAAGGACTGTCTGCAGCACCACAAAGGGGAATAACCAGACAGTGCCACTCAGCTTCAGCAGATAGAATAAACTGTTTCAGCCTTTACTTTAAGAGCGTATAAAGACTGCAAAGTAATGCATCTCATCTGAGACAAGTGTCTTTTGGTTGTGATATATATCAAAATGCATGGACAGAACAGAAGATGGTGTCATGTGGGCGGAAGGTGACAACTTTTGTAGTGATGAAGATGAAGGCAATGATAACTTTTAGGCATGAGCTGAGTTGTGCAGCAAGAAGCTTTATTTTGTGTTTTGCAATTACTACACCTTATTCTATATTTGTTACTAACTCTTTGTGTCTCTGTATTACTAATATGTGTTAATATGGACTGCAATTTCAATATGTTTATTTAAACTCTAATAACACAAAAAAAACAGCTCGTTTAGGGTCTGGCAGATGAAAATTTTTACAAATAAGATTAAACAAAAAAGTGATGATATAAAGATATTTTGCAGGTCAAAGGGGCAGTATGTGGTCTCAGAGGCACATACCCTGCTAGTGACTCTGTGCCATTAAAACCTGAGAAATGCCACTTACTCCTGCCAAGTCCTATGCATGCATGTCCCTGCCATGGCCCCTGGAAACGTCTTCGGACAGCCAAGCCATGCAAGGGCGAGACGCAAGTTCCTGACACGATAATTGGGACAAACCAACTAAGGGAGACAACCACGACAGAAAATCCTAGGTCCTCCAAGGTCGCGAGGGTTGAGCACAAGGCCAGCAACCTCGTCTCAGAAAATGTGACATACTAAAATTTCTTGACAAAGAAATGAAAGGCCGATAATACGAAGACAACCTGATTTATGTGGGGACTTGGAACATAATGACAATGCTGAAAGCTGGAAAAATGAATGAAATAGCTGATGAAATGTTAAAAACACAATTGCAAATAATAGCTTTACAAGAACTAAGATGGAAGGGAGTCAGGCAAATTAATAAAACTAAACATACACTCTACTATAGCTGTAACCTAGAAAAAACTGGCCAGCTTGGAAATGGATTCATGATTCGAAACGAAATTAAGAAGAACATACTAAGTTTTGAACCACATAATGAAAGACTATGCAAATTACGAATTAAAGGAAGATTTAATAACTTATCTATAACAACTGCACATGCTGCTACTGAAGAGAAAACTGATGAAGAAAAAGAAAAATTCTATGAATATTTACAAACAATCCATAACAAAATTCCCAAACATGACATAGTTATAATTTTGGGAGATATGAACGCCAAAATTGGAAAGGAAGATGTATACTAAAACGCTGCAGGTAAATATACACTCCATGAGATCACAAATAGGAATGGTGAGTGGGTCTGTAAGTATGCAATTGCAAACAACATGAATATAATAAGTACTTACTACCAACATAAAAGAATACATAAAGGAACATGGATATCACCAGATGGCAACACACTGAATCAAATAGACCATGTAATTATAGATGCAAATAAATAAGGAGTGGTAGAGGATGATAGAACAATGCGAGGATTGAATTGCGACTCTGACCATTTTTTAGTGAAATCTATAATAAAGCAGAAATTGATCGGAATGCAAATGAAAACAATTATGCAAACAAAATGGAATCAAAGTAATTTACAGGATCCGGCAATGCTAAAACAATACAGAACATGTCTTCATAACAGACTAATAGGAAATGGACGCAAATTAAAGAGGCAACAATAGAATCAGTTAATAAACTTATCCAAACACAAGCCACTTCTAATAGGAATGAATGATGGGACGAGTCGTGTAAGTTAATAATGTCACAAAAGAATGAAGCCAGAAAGAAATATTTACATGTTAAAACTAGACCTACTCACAAAATATATGAAGCGAAAAGAATACGTAGAGAAAAAAATAGAATCTGGATAAACAACAAAATTGGACAAATAGAAGAAGCAAGTAACAAAAATGATGCAAAAATTTTTTTTAAAGATGCTCAATTTTTCAATAAGTAAAAATTGGTGTTAACAATATCTTGTAAAGACAAAAGTGGTAACATATTGTCAGAGCATGGGGACATTCTACAAAGGTGGAGACAATACTTCTGTGACTTACAAACCATCAGTTCCGGAACTGTGGAGTTAATCTCCAAAAACATAATTTTAAGTAATTCTGAAGAGGTACCCCCACCCACCGATTATGAAGTAAATCATGCAATAGAGAAGCTTAAAATACATAAGGCTGCTGGATCGGACAATATACCAGCAGAGCTAATAAAGCAAGGTGGGACAGAGTTAAAAACTAGGATACACAAATTAATTATGAAGATATGGGATGAAGAGACTCTACCAACAGAATGGATGGAAGGAATAATCTGTCCCATATATAAGAAAGGGGACAGGATGATATGCACTAACTACAGACCAATTTCTCTCCTGAATGTAGTATATAACATTTTCTCAATTCTAATAAACAACAGATTAACTAAAATAGTAGAGAGCAAATTAGGAGATTGCCCAAATGGGATTTCGACCAAACCAATCCATAATCGACAACATATTTACAGTGAGACAAATTATCAAAAAATTTCATGAATTCAACATAGAGATGCGCAATATTTCATTGATTACACACATGCATTTGACTCAGTTTTTAGAGATAAAATAACAGAATGCTTAAATAAATACGAAATACAAAGTAAATTAATTAAACTAATAGCAAGGGCATTACAAGATACAAAAGCTAGAGACAAAGTAAACCAAAACTATACAGAAAAGTCTGAAATAACGACAGGAGTGAAACAAGGCAACCTGTTATCAGCAACTCTATTTAGTATAGTTATCGAAGACATTTTAAAGCAGCTAGAACTAAGGGGTAACATATCAACATGTTTAAAATAATGCTCAGCATATGCCGATGATATATTAATCACTGCCCGAACTGAACAATGATAGACACTTTTAAAAAACTGAAAAACATTTCATTACAATTTGGTCTACTAGTAAATGAAAACAAAACGAAGTACATGAAATGTACAAGGAAAGAAACCCAACTAAATAAACTAATTGTGGACAACAAGCATATTGATCAGCTTAGATCATTCAGCTACCTTGGTACTATTGTGAATGGGAATAACACTCTGGAAGAAGAAATTAGAGAAAGAATTGCTAAAGGGAATAAAGCATTCTATGCAAACAAAGTGCTTTTTAAAAGTAATTTGGTGTCCAGGAAATCCAAATTAAAGTTATATTGGTCAGTAATCAGACCAATTGTAGTTTATGGCTGTGAAACATGGGTCCTCAAAGAAAGTATTATAAAAAAATTCTCTGTTTGAGAGGAAAATATTAAGGAAAATATTTGGACCAACTAAGGAAGCCAATGGTGTATACAGAATTAAAACAAATAAGGAGTTGGATGGATTAATTAAACTCCGGAACATAATAAATTATGTTAAACGATTCAGTTGGTTTGGACACACAAATAGAATGCCTGAAACCAGCATAGTGAAAAGAATACACGAATGGAAACCATTCACAGGAAGACCAGCTGAAAGGCCCAAGTCTAGATGGTATGATGATGTCAGGAATGATTTGAAGAAGATGAAGCTTGTGAAGTGGGCAGAACAAGTACAGGACCACTCTAAATGGAAGGCTATTGTTGAGAAGGCCAAGACTCTCAGAGTTGTAGCACCATAGAAGAAGAAGCTAAAGATATTTTACCTTGTACTCTGTTATTCTTTATTAACAATGCAACAATTTTAATCATCTTCATACTATCCACTGGAAAGTCTGGTTCCTTCTCCTGTAATTTCTTTACCGTATCCCACATTTCTTCTGTTTTATCATGATGTGCATAAACTTCTGCCAGCAGTGCATACATTCCACTGGTAAACACAAAATTATCTGCTTCCAATTCCTGAAACCAAAACAAAATTTTCTAGCTACAGACAGAATTTATTAAATAATGCTAAGCCCTGATTGGTAACAGAGCCAAAGCACCTTGGAGGTAAAGTAGCCGCAGTGTGAAGTTGACAATTTCCTCCATCCCATTTCAAGATCTTGATTTAAGTAAAGGGAACACATTTTCCGAAAAAAACATAACTATGATTTTTATATTTCATTCACACATTTTACAGTGGTAAGAAGATCCTAGGAGATGAAATAAATACCATGTGCAAGCAGTCCCAGTTATAATCACATTAAAACTACAGCAGTAAGTGCTTCAAGGAATTAAATAAATTTATGTCAGGGTGCATTGTTCCTGGGCAAAGAATTGTATCCGTGGCCTCGCAAATAAAAAGCAGGCATGATAAAAACAGAAAAACAAAATATGGTACTAGGTAGGTGTCAAACTGTGACAGTAATCACACAAAATCTTTATGTCCCCAACTGTTGTCTATTATAATTGTCATTGAAGAAAAGGAGGAGGAGGAAGAGAGGGAGGAGGAGGAGGAAGAGGATGAGGGGGAGGAAGATGATGGTGGCAGAATGCTGAAGTAATAAGGAGTGCACAATGGACTCGGAATACCATACCAGTTTGGTACTACTCATATTCACAAAGTTTCACCTGGTTCAGAGATGAAGGAATGGAGAAGCATGAGGAAGTCTTTCTATTAGGCAAAGAGATAAGATTTCCCACTCATTACAGGTGTGATGCTCTTGAAAATACAGCCGAGCCCTAATACAGTGTCACTATTTACTCAATGCGATTTGTGGTGATATATTGAGGGTAGCAGTACATTAAAATACTACATAATAGGAAATTTCTGTTCACACGCTTTCAGGGTTACAAAGTGAGGATGACATGTACAGAGTTTTGAATGTGTACACAGTGAACTTGACTTCAGTAATGGTCATGTGAGAACTCCTGGCCAGTGCAGATACATTTCAGCAGGACATTTATTAACAAAGACTGCAAGGTCCTAGTGACTGACAGTAACTATGCCACATCTACAGTGCTTAGTCTGGTAATAAAAACTGGCACCATTCTACCAGGTATTTTTGAAACAGCAAGTGGCAATGTAATCTGCTTTAACACTTCAACATGGTGGCATTTAAACCCTAGTCTGTAGTTTGACAAATATTACTATAGGAGGGCATAAATTGCGTACAGTTTGATCTCAGGTAACTCCTGTACTATGTGCATGAAACTAAGAAAGAGGGTTTCCTAATGGCTGCTGTTACGCTAAGGGCAGAATTTTTACATTTCAGTTTTCTTTCTTGCAAGTGATTGCACAACTCGTGACCGTGCTGCATGACGTAATCATCACGAGTTGTGTAACGTCATAGCTTTCTTTGTTCAGTAAGCTTGGCGTCAGTCGTCCAGCTAGCTTCGTACTTTGAGTGTGCGTCTCGCTAGCAGCAGTCGGTCTCCGAGTTGTTTCCACAGGGGAATAAACAGTGCTTCACCATAAGGGTGTGAATAAGAGAACAAAGGGTTCTAACAGTGCTTCACCATAAGGGTGTGTTTTTCAGTGCTAAATAGTAGGAATGTGCATGTGTACAGCCAAGCCACAAGGGGTGGCGTACTAGCTCCGCGGTCACCAAACACGTGCATGAATAGTGTTATATTAAACAGCACCACAAGGGTAAATTAATGCAGTGTTACATGATTGTGGCATTCATCAAACTATAATAATTTAAGATAACTAAACTGTAAATTCATAGACAATTTCATGAGTAGTAGCTTTAATAAGCAGTGCAACAATATGCACATTAATTCAAGAAATTAATTGCATTTATTTGTGACGTCATATATAACTATCAATTTGTCAAGGCTTCAAGTTACTCTTCATAACTGGTGTGAACTTTAATGAACCAGTTGTATTTAGTGTTATCTATTCAATTTAAACCAGTTTAATATAATCAATTATTGTCGCTTAAATAAATTCTTATTGAACCAGCGCATTACTTTGGAACAGATTGTTCAATCAACTTATGTTCGTACCATACAACACAGCTGCAGATAAAA
>Ga0136643_10003630_pt1 | contig 20889 bp, 13 predicted proteins | sample TergutLab28metaG_FD_96883 | JGI IMG/M metagenome (GOLD analysis project Ga0136643, IMG submission 96883) | Labiotermes labralis P1 segment gut microbial communities from Petit-Saut dam, French Guiana - Lab288 P1 (version 3) (version 3) | ecosystem: Host-associated > Arthropoda: Insects >...
AAAAAGTTACCGAATATAAAATGTGTGTTTTGACCTTTTCTACAACTTCTGTCTGAAACATTTCTCATTCTAAGAAGAACTGAGTGACGTATGTTAAAAATATATGTTCATCTTCATATAAGGACCTGTTATTCTTGTCAGATTTTAATGAAACATGAACTTTCTTGACAGATTTAAAAAAATACTCAAGTATCAAATGTAATGAAAATCTGTCCAGTGAAAGCCAGGTTGTTCCTTGTGGACAGACAGACAGACATGATGAAGCTAAGAGTCGCTTTTCACAATTTTGTGTATGCACCAAACAACATCAAAGTTACTCAAACTACAATGCATAATCAACATTTTATTTAATATTACTTCCAAAGTCTAAATACCGGTACTTCTTTGGACATATTTCACCAAGTCCATCAACATCAGGAAGTCTCATACTAATAATCATGAATTAGTCACACAAAAATACAACATTACTAATGCTGACCTCTTGGACACCATGTGGAATGCCTTCCCACATGTGAAATCATGGGTAACATATCACAGATAACCAAGCATACCAATGTAATTATATACCTACATGAAGAGACTGGACTAGCAGTAACATGAAGATTCAAGTCTTCTGCAGTACGATGCTATGCTGGTTGATAAATTCTTTCTTACGTTTCAGAGAAGCCTCCGCATACAGGACCAATTTGAACTCTGAAGGCAAAAGCAGCAAGCCCCTTTGGCACGCCAGTAACTATTTGCCAACTGACACAACATCACATCCCATAAGGCTTTAATCTTCATCAGCATCAGAGTGACAACTTAAAATCCCACACAGCAATAACATGCCTGACTTGTATTCAGGACAGACATTTTTCTCCCAGTCCTTTCAAATTCACCATACATACTCTAACCTGACATGACACAACTTGATAATTATCTGTGAAATGATGATGATGATGTTGACAATAATGATGATGATAATGACAACAATAGATGAAAAAATTAGGACTTGGCACTGAAAAATACTTACAAATGATTGTAGCAACAGCTTCGAAGCAAACAAATGGATCAGTCTGGAAAACTTTCACAAATGGGAACACAAACAATGGCAGGAATTTAACCTCAGCAAATACTGAGGACCAATGAGCTAAACAGGACAGTAACCTGAAAACATAATATTATACACTATTTAATGATACCTCAAACCCACAGCAAGTATGCTGAACTGCAAACATTCTGCCAATTATTAAATCTCTTGTTGTGTCTGGAATGTGATAAAAGCATTATATATTCAATATTACAACAACATGTATATAATGAGAAATCAACAATAATCATGATTACAAATTTATTCATTTCATGATTATAAATAAACATGGAACTAAATATGTATGGTAGCAATGTTCCCTGTGAATTTGCCATGAAGCCAAAGTATTAGACCACTAAACCAAGAGACATCAATTATCACATGAACGTCAATGAAATAATGCCCTGGTCTGGGAAATGCAGAAACTTGAAAAACATATTCTACGAACACTTCAAAAACTTCCTCCTATACATATTTTTCAAATTTAATTTAAAAAGTGAAATGTGCAAGAACAGTTACCGTTTTAGATTCTTTAAGACACTTCTGTTTTCTAATGGATACTGTTCTTCAAGATGCAGGTAAGCTGGATGGACTTCTCGTTTGATAAGACTCATATATGATGGTTGATTGTAAGGTATTTGTAAGATGGTTCTCCAAATGAGAGATCGGTAAGAGTCTGGGTATTCTCCAAATTCCTTTAGGATAGGCCGTAAGCGATTCAGATCCAGAGTTTCTTTAATCTGTGCAGAGATTACACACACAGGATTAAAATCCAACAAAATCCAAAAAGGTTTGTATTACTTGGAGTGAGTGGTAGCTTCTTAACTCTTTGGTCCTGGAATTAAATATCAGGAGTGATCTGCAAAAGACTGGAATTTATGTGGGGGCTATATAGGAGTATTTAAATCAGTGGTTATCAAAGTGTGCTCCACAGATCCCAAGAGATCTGTGACTAGTTCCCAGGGGATCCGTGGATACATTTCTGTAATGGTCACTTTGAAATTTACTTATTTTGAATTCCTTTAAGGGATAATGTTTTGTTAAAAATAATTGTAAAACATCTTTAATTGGTGATTTGTTTCTTTGTATGGCCATTAGAATATCTAATTATGAAACCCCCTGTACCCACGAAGCAAGCGACAATAAACAGTTCAAGTCAAATCATGCAATGCATTGTTACATATTCTACTTGTATGTATTCACCGTCATCTAAAATCAGTTTTGAGACATAAATTTTTAATTTTTGTTAGCCATCATCTGGACATACTACGTGATCAAGGATGTGAAGTTATGAGGTTATTATGCAAAGCCAAAAAGGGTCCACAAGTAAAAAAGTTTGGGAAACACTGGTATATATGATGTATGGCATACTGAGCATCATACTGCATATATGTATGTATATATATAATGTTCAGTGACAAAGGGTTAATACGAAAACATTTCCTTAAACTCTAGGTATCGTCAGTATCTTACAGTAACAGTAACACATCGCCCAACACAGTTCTGCCCAGTGAGGTTTTGACTAAATGTTTTAAAAATAATGCAACATGTGAGAAAAATGTGTTGATTGCTGAAACATCTAAATTGACACAGATAAATGCAGGTTGTTGCTTACTCATCCAACATGGAAGCTGGTAGAATCAGTTACTCAAGCACTGTATGAATGTTTAACATCCAGAAATGTACGTATTTTAAATGATGGGGGGTCCAAAAGTGTCCGTATTCACGTAAAATAAAATTTCCTATAAGAAGTTTGCACAAGGCATTTTTGTCCAACATGCTATGATTACTCCATGATACGTGGGTGCCTGTCACCATGCCATGGCACATATTGAATGAGCAGTTGCAGACGGCTGACAAGGGGTTGTCCTCCAACTTGGGAGTTGGACGAGGTGATAACTCCTCACTGTAAAAATTAGCCTTGTTACAAAATGGACACATTTGCCTTGGGCCTGGCCCAAACCTTCAGTACAACTAAAGGAATGGAAAGGAACATAAGAATTGGTACATGGAATGCGAGGAGCCTGTATAGGTCAGGGTCACTCATGACAGATTCCAGGGAATGAGTGAAGTATAAATTAGATTTAGTGTTTGTACAGGAGGTTAAATGGGACAAAGGAGGCACTGTAAGACCAGGGGGTTATTTTTTTTTATGGGAAAGGAATCATCAATTGGGAATAGGGTTTTTTTTGTACACGAATGAAAAGTATCAGCAGTTAAGAGAGTAGATTTTGTTATCGTTAGAATGTCATATATAATTCTGAGAGGTCGCTGGTGTGATATCATGGTTTTCAATGCACATGCACCAAGTGAGGAGAAAACTGATGTTTCAAAAGACAGTTTATTTGAGGAATTAGAGTAGGTTTTTGATCATTTTCCTCAGTACCATATGAAAATTCTATTTGGAGATTTTAATGCTAAAGTGAGGAGAGGGGGTATTTTCAAACCAACAATTGGGAATGAGAGTCTACATCAGGATAGTAATGATAATGGTGTTAGAAGAGTAAACTTCGCCAAATAAAAAAATCCGGATGTTAAGAGCACGATGTTCCCGCACCAAAACATTCATAAGTACACCTGGGCCTCTCCTGATGAGAAGACTTACAACCAGATTGAGCATACTGATAGAAAGGAGATGGCATTCCAGTATATTAGATGTACGAAGTTTCAGGGGAGCTGACTGTGATACTGATCACTATCTAGTGGTTGCAAAAGTTAGGGAAAAATTGGGAGTAAGTAAATAAGCAGCTAAGAAGTTTGATGTGGAGAGATTTAATACCAGGAAGCTCAGTGAGCTGGAGGTTAGGAAACAGTATCAGATTAAGATTTCCAGCAAGTTTGTAGCTTTGGAGAATTTAGGGGATAGCGAGGACATAAATAGGGCTTGGGAATACATTAAAGAGACTATCAAATCCTCAGCTAAAGAGAGTCTAGGTCTCTATTAATTGAAACAGTATAATTCATGGTTTGATGAAGAATGTTCACTTTTTTATATCAAAGGATGCAGGATAAAATGCAGTAGTTACAGGAACCACACTAAAGCAATATAGATAATCTCAACAATGTAAGACATGAAGCTAGTAGACATTTCAGGGAGGGGAGAGGGAAAGGGGGGTTAGGGAGTATCTGAAAGCTAAAATTGATGAACTTCCCACAGTACTTCGGTTAGATGGAGGAACCATTTCTCAAGCTACTGAATGTACATGGGGGAAATGATGTTAGGCAGATAGAAATATATACAGCAGAGCCACTAGTGCCTGAGCCCAGTGACTTTGAGATGGTGATGGGTATTGAAAAGCTAGTCACCAATCACCAGGTACTGATTATATCCCAGCAAAAATGATTAAAGCAGGGGGTAGGACAATTTACTCTGAGATCCATAAACTTATTAATTCTATTTGGAATAAGGAGAATTTGCCTGAGCAGTGGAAGGAGTTGATCAAAGCAACCTATGTATATGAAGGGTGATAAAACAGACTGTAGTAATAATAGAGGCATATTACCTTTTGTCCATTACATACAAAACTTTTTCCAACAACCTGCTTTGAAGGTTAACTTCATATGCAGAGGAAATTAATGGGGATCATAAGTGCGGATTTTGATGCAACAGGTCAACTACTGATCATATATTCTGCATTTGTCAAATGCTTGAGAAAAAATGGGAATACAAAAAAACAGTGCATCAGCTATATATAGACTTCAAAAAAGCATAAGATTCAGTTACGAGGGAAGTCTTGTATCATACAGTCATTGAGTTTGGTATCTGCATAAAACTGGTAAGGCTAAGAAACATGTGTCTGAATGAAACCTACAGCACAGTCCAGGTAGGCAAAAATTTGTCTGACATGTTTCTTATTAAGAATGGTTTGAAACAAGTAGATGCTTTATCTCCATTGCTTTTCAACTTTGCTTTAGAGTATGCCATTAGGAGGGTTCAGGTAAACCAGGATGGTTTGAAATTAAATGGCACACATCAGCTTCTGATTTAAGCTGATGATGTTAATATATTGGCCGGAATCATACATACTTTAAAGAAAAACACAGAAGCATCAGTGGTTACCAGTAAGAAGATTGGACTACAAGTAAATGCTGATGGAACTAAGTGTACAGTCATGTCTCGAAATCAAAATTCAGGATGAATTCATAATATAAAGACTGACAATAGTTCCTTTGAAAGGGTTAAACAGTCCAAATATTTGGGAACAGCGCTAACATATAAAAATTCTATTCAGAAAGAAATTCAGAGCAGATTGAAGCCAGGAAATGCTTGCTATCACTCAATGCAGAACCTTTTGTCTTTCAGTTTGCTATCTAAAAATATAAAGATTAAGATTCAGAGAACTATAATTTTGCCTGTTGTTGTGTATGAGTGAGAAACTTGGTCTCTCACATTGAGGGAGGAACGTAGGCTGAGAGTGTTTGAGAATAGGGTGCTGACAACAATATTTGGGCCTAAGAGGGACAAGATAAAGGGGGAGTGGAGAAAACTACATAGTGAGGAGCTTAAGGATCTGTACTCACCAAATATTATTTGGGTGATCAAAACTAGAAGAAAGAGATGGGAAGGGCATGTATCATGTATGCGGGAAGAGGAGAGGTTTAAACAGGGTTTTGGTGAAGAAATCTGAGGGAAAGAGACAACTTGGAAGACCCACGCTTAGATGGGAGGATAATATTAAAATGAATCTTCAGGAAATGGGCTGGAGGTGCATGGACTGAATTGATCCTGCTCAGAATAGGGACAGGTGGCAGGTTTTTTTTAAATGTGGTCATGAACTTTTGGTTTCCATAAAATGTAGGGAATTTCTTGACTAGCTAATGTGGCTTGTCAAGAAGGTCTCTGCTCCATGGAGTAAGTAAGTAAGCATGCTATGATCACCCTGCCTGACCTCCACATTGGATGAAGGATCACCATATGTCAGAAATTTCTTCATGGTTTTACAGCACTTATGACAAGAGTTTACATAGTTTTAGTCTTGGGTCCAATTAAGATGTAGCTTCATGATCCATGTGATTCTTAAACTTGTTATAGGTGTGAAATACTCTGTTTATGGCATCAGTCACTGCAATATGTGAACATGCCTTTCCAAATTAAATTAAAATTAACTGCTCACCAATTACATTTGAATCATATTAAGCAGAATACCAATTTAAGATTTATTTTAGATCTTACCATATTTTTGTTTTATATCATGTTGTCCTGGCCAAAATCCCATACAAATAAAGTAAAATTTTTCTCAATTCAAGATTTCTCAATTTTAGGACTTACCCACACTGATGGCAAGTAAATTTGGTCCCTCCATCTTTTCAGAGCCTCAGCTTAAGGTTCATGTTTACAACTCTGAGTTTCAGTTGAGCAAATAGTGTCATGATTACATGCAAGGAAGTTAAGAGATGTCAGAATCAATCATAATCTATCACAGCAGTGTATTACCAATTCTCACATAATACTAAGAATCCAAGGATGATAAGAAGGAGGTTGGAGTGGAAGGCTGGAGGAAGTGTAAATTCAAATCCAGCAATCAAGTTCTCAGATTTTGTCAGTGCAAATGTAACCACTATGACAATGGCCACCATGATCATATAGGAACTCTGCCAGTCAGTGAAAAGTAGACATGGTGAAGAAAGTGCTGACAGTAAGGGAGAGGCAGAGGAGGAACTCCCATTTCCTACGTTTGGTGAAGCAGTCTCAAGTTTTCAAGTTGTAAGGAGAAACTGGTACTCTTCATTCATCATGACCAACCAACAAAGCCAAAACACTCCTTGATTATTTTAAAAATTAGCATTCTACATATACACTCATATACATACAATGCTTCTGGTATTTACACTTTACTCTGTAGTGTTTAATAAAAATGGAGTCATGTTTTGTAGCACGTGTATGTTAATTTGTTTCAAGATATGCTACAAGAAAATCTGACTCATAGAATGTGTTGTTCAGTGATAACATAATTCAGTTTATTTTTCAGTTTTTTTGTGTCCCGGGAAATAAATATACAAATATAAATATAAAATGGACTGAAGAAAAACATCATTAGGTTTAAATTTGAGTAAATATAATGTTTTTGTAAATACAGTAGTACTTTTTTGTTTGATTTTGACACTACCCCCATTTATGACTCTCTTGTTTTAAGTTGTACAGAGTTTCTGTCCACCACAAATCTTTCATGAGAGTTCTATTGTATGCATCAAATTACACACATTTTTAAGTAACTTGTTTCCTCTACTTCCAATTTCATTCTTAAAGCTTACTTCTGTTCCAAAAAGGTCACAGAAAGAAGTCCCAAAAATGGCATGGATGAATATGCTCCAGACCTCCCCCTCTTTGTCTACAGTCCTGCTGCCCTCCAGTTCCTCTGGCAGTGTCAGCAAGCCTGAAGTACTGGTTTATTTAACAATGTTGCCTGTAGCTGAGACTACTTCATGTCAAACAACCTGACAGTGTGTACTGGAGGTCTTACATATCCAATATAATTAATGGGAAATGTTCCATATTCCATGCATTAAGATGTACAAAATTATAGATCTACTTACTTAATTATTTATTTATTAGTCTACTAATTTATTTTATCTTCCCACCAACTAAGCTTTATATTTAAACCTGGATTTTTTTAAAGATGTAAATTTATTATCATAAAAAACAAAATTTCCTCACAGATATCAAATTAATTTATTAATTATTAATAGCTTCTTAAACAGTCTCCTCTATAAATAAATATTCTTCCAGGTAAACTGCATTTACACAGCCACTGTCTGGGCAAAAAATACATCTTGAATTGTGGCTCTGTTTCTAAGTGGAAGGAAAAGGAACTTACCCAGAAGAGCCCATTAGATAAAACCATATTCTGATGATTACAGAACAGCTTATCCAATAACACTTTAAAGGCAGGCAACATCTCCTTCCATCTGAAGACAGAGAGACTCTGAAATTTTGTACATTGCTTACCTAGACAAAAGACACTAACCACAGAAAAAATTTCTATAATTACATTAGACCAGTAGCTCCCAGACAGAGTTAGTGCAAGGTGACTACAAGGTTATCCCAGTGGCCCTGAGAATTCATATAACTTGGCAGCAAGTCTTGCTCCTTCACCCAATTACAATGGCTCTGTGGTCAGAACAGCTTTTTGTCATTATGTATTTTCTCAAATAAAGGAGAATAAATGTTCAACTGTCTATTAATGATCTGGTAACAGAATTAAACACCAGGTGTGATATGCAGGAAACAAGAACTAAAGCACAAGAAAGACCGCTAAATGACCGTCAGTTATACTTTATGTTCAGCATTTTGAAAATAACACTGCATAACAGGTATACCTGACATTTTAGGTCAAAATGTCCTCATACTTGGAATGGTTTGGAACCCCTGTACTCTAGAACTGTCACATATATTCAGAACCACATTAATACTTCCTAATTGTAATATAATTCTTGCATTGCCTGTACATTTTGCCATGAATTATAACTGCCTTGCACTTAACACTAACCAAAAGACAGCAGAATGAATCCAGGAAACCTTTCGTGATTCACAACCCATGGAAACTATATAAGTCAGCTGCAATCACATACTGCTGATGCAAGAAACACTTTTGCTTGAGCAGAACAACAGTTAATGGTTTAACAATGTTAGGTACGATAGGCATATACAAACCTGTTCATGCACTTTGAGTAGGTTCTGTTTGGAAGAGTATCTCACTTTGTGGTGGGAAGACATTTTCTTCTTTGGTTCCTTATCATTTTGTACTGGAGGCTGAGCTTTCTCTGTCACCACAGGCTCATCGGCAGACTGTGCCTCCAATATTTGAGAGCTTTTGTAGATGTTCACTTCACCAGACTGCAGAATGCATGCAACATACTTACCACTGCAACTACATGTAAACCTGTCTGTGAATTAAAAGCAAAGAAACTGTATCCAAACTCAAATTTTGAGCACAGTAAAATCACCATTTCATGTTCATGTAGGGGTTATCAAAAATGATGTGGATTAGACATAAGGATGATCTTGCATATGTTTACACACATTTGTTAATATGCTTCAAGATGCTATTTGAATTTATTACTACATGAATTTTAACTTAATGAACTGTTGCTGGGCAGTGTAAATCAATTTACAGTTAAATGTACAAGGTACAGGTAAAGCAATCCCATTTACAGGCCTAGATGGGCTCCAGGAGGTTTAGGCTCCCAGAAGGTGGTAAGGTTGTCAGCCCTATGCACTGGCTGCCTTTACCCCCAGGAGATATCCCTGCTATTCATTTATGTTAGAGGCTGAGTTCAATGAACAAAAGAAATTGTAACTTTTTTTGCTCTTGACATGCATTCTTCATACTCAGTCCAGCGCCCTTTAGTGTAATTAAATCAATCTTTGAAGTTAAATTTCTTTACAATTTATTACTTGAACACCGTAGTCTTCTGGTAGGCCCTGCTGACTGGTAAAGAGTTACCAGCCATTTAAAGGATCATATTGTCTTCACCTTCAGGGTTAAGCAGTCCAAGAATGGTATACGATTCGAGAGTCTTCTTGGACTGCTTGACCACAAAGATGAAGCCACTACAATGATCTGAAGAGTCAGTAACTATTTACCAATCAACACAGCGTAACATCTGTGAAGACTTGAATCTTAAGCAATACTGCCATGATAACTTCAAATCTAGCATTTTATTACTTATTTCCTGATACTGCACTAAAGACCACACAAGGCAATGTAAGTTTCACCTGTTTATTACACATACACTCAAAAGAATAAAAATAGGAAATCTAATACTTACAAATATTTGTTTGAGGATCAAACACATTCTTCAGAAACAGGGAAGATTCAATATCCAGAAAATAAAGAACACATTGCGAGGAGAGCAATCCAAGTATCTAAAACACATAATATGGTTTTAGCAAAAGTTCAAGTAGTACATGTACACTCAACTGCATACATACAATGGACAGACCTTTGTAATGGCATAAAAATACAAGTCAGCAAAAAATCTAACCTTAATTTAATTCCAGTTTTACTGATATTTATATTAACACTCTAAATATGCAACTGTAAATTGAAATAAATTTTGCAGTATACTAATGACCCAAGGAGTACTTGAAGAGAAAGAGGTAATGCTTGAAAAATCCACCTGTTTCATGCAAGTTTTATTTTACCATAAATGTTGAAAGGGAACTAATGGATTAAAGTAATGTTTTCTTGTATTCTGTGATTTTTTTTAAACCTTGTATGATAAAACCTGAAACATTATAAAACTCAGCTATGTCAAGTGTTTCAAGCTATAATGCAAAATGCAACACACACTGCTGTAGCATTTAAATGACCCTACTGGTAATGGTTAACTGTGATTAGCAAAAGTTACACATTGCAAAGGAAATATGAATAACATTATTAGATTATGACTACATTAAATGGGATATTGCCATATTTATAGAATATGGGTATGAAAGCCTAGGAAATACTTGACTAACTCTCATGTGTACCTGTCACAAAAATATTTTAAATGGTAACTACTGCAGACTGGAACAACATTATGTATGACTCTTACTTTGGAGATACCCACTTCGCCAGGCAAATTCCAGGATATAACTCTGAACAGGCTAAGAGATTCTCCTGCTTCATTCCCTACTTACCTCTCACAATCATATCACATTGGATCTCAGCCATTGACACAGCATCATAAATAGAATAAACCAATGAATCAACTTAACTTGGTAGCTCAGACTACCCATATACACACACAGAACATTCTTATCAAAACCTTACAAACCACTGACAAAACAGGGCTAAAAACTGAATTCAATGAGGTCGCTTTCTCATTACTACAAGTATTATAAAAATATTATTACTGAAAATAATTATGTATTAAGAAAATATTATATTCAGGAAGTGCCTCGTGAAGTGTACCAAATGTCAAAATAACTTAGATGAGCCATTACGAGCAAAAAATGGTTATGTATGATTATGAACTGTTATGCCATTATGAGCATTTTAAATTACATACATGGTCCTAAACTAAACAGTCCACAATACATACCATACTGCACAATAAGAATAAAAGGTTATATGACACATAATACTAGAAGAAAAGATATGAATTAAGAATCTGTTGCCATTTGGTAATTTCATCATTTCACCTATGCAGTTAGTGAACTCCACAATTTTCTGTAATAGTTCTTCTCTTGTGAATGATCTTTCCTGGGTGACCATGTCCCTCATGTGCCACCCCTACAAGAAGTCAAGGGGTGGAAAATATAGTGACCTAGCAGGCCATGCCTCAGACATGCTGTTGACTGGACTGTGACTGTCATATTTACAAATACCATACAAAAGTAGTGCAGAGGACAAGGAAGTGGGCTGTACCAGAGGTGGGAGTAAGCGTGAAGCTGGTTTGAAGAGTATCTTGACAAATTTAAAATGTTTGTAGCAGTGTAGGTTGGACATACAGCATTGTAGCATTTTTAACTCAAAATAACTCACAAAATAACTTCCTGAAGTTTGAGACATGTGTCATAGTACACTTTGAATGTCATACAATACAAATTTTCATCTCTAAAAACCTATGGCCTTACAGCCACTATATTATTCCTTCCCGCCCATCTTATATCAAGTGCATAAAGTTTAAAGTAAACATGAAATCCCAAGAGCAGAAACCATCTAGTTAGATAAAACCTTGTGCATCATGTTCCACTAAACAATAAGTTCTCATGTTTGCTTACTTTGTTTGCACCAGCATCAAACAACTGGGGTACAAATTCTATGTGTCGAACACCTGACACATCTTCTGGAAGTTGTATTACTTTCTTCACACACCAAGCATCAAGACAGAACACTACCAACAGTGGAGAATGTCCTCCAATCACCATGGCTCTCCCATTCCTGTTATAGGAAACAATTATTACTTGATAAGCCCTTCCACTTCCAGTATGCCATTTCCTTGCTTATGACCTGCAAATATTACTTCAAATACTGTCCTGTATTCATACTCCAATTATCAGAATTGATCTAGCACATTTTAGGTCATGGAACACATACATAAATAAATTTATCATCATTTTTTCACAATGTATAAACTTCCAGTTATACATTTCAGGCACTCTATATTTCCTACACTAAATGTGTATTTTAAAAGGCTGAGATCTCAAACATGAAATGCAGTTGTAAAATATACCCCCTTTTGTATACTTGTAATTAGGCCTGAAGATGGTTAATCAGTTTAGCCAAAACATGTAGCCTTTTTTCTTCCTGGGTAGACTGTCATGTTGAATGACTGCAATATCCATTTGTATTTAATAACATAATGGGGAGGTACCATCTTAAGGTAAGCAATATAACTTCTGTATCATTTAATTAGCAGTTGTCAGCACTGTAAATCTATGACTATAAAATAAAAAACATAAAAGGATTACTTCAATTGTTTCACTTTGCAGATAAATATACATATCTGTTATGTCGTGTAGCAGCTGCGTTCTATAAAACATGACAGAATACAAACAGCAAAAAGATATTTCTGACATAAAATAACTAAACTTAGATAGTAAGAAGTGTGTATGTTTAAAACTAAACTTGGCAGAAAAATACAAATACATGGGAAAATACAAATGTTTCTTTTGTGTCCAGTACATACAATGCAAGAAAATTTACACAATCAATGGCAAAGAACATCACTTCAGATATAAATGGCAGGCACAGATATACACACCTGTGACAAAGACAAATGTATTACACAAAGAATTCAACTGAAAGTGGAACCCAAGCAGTAATCTGATTGGCCAAACAATAAGTCACAGACTGCCAGTCTTATGCTGTGCATACAATTAAACTACATTATCTCAGGAAGCTCATATGATTTACATATGCAGTTACGTTTCATAGATGGTGCATAATAGCCACCATGTGTCTTTTGTCATTTGTAAATATAAGTACAGTGCAACATAGAAGCATTTTATGGTTAAAACCTATATAAAGAAGAAATTACAACTTTAAAAAATGGTTTTGTGGTGTCTAATTCCTTTAAAACCAGTAATGCATTGAATGGAAAACAAATTTCAGTCAAGTTTCTTGTTAATGAAAAAGTGACAGTAAGTGCAACATGTTCTTTCAGAAGAAACATAAGACAATATTGTAGCACTATTAAAAACATCTCCACAACCAACATTAAGACAGTTATCACAGAAACCTGTTGTATCAAAGTCACTTTAATACACCATCACAAAACTGCTTTCTTTGAAACCATATATATTTAGTTATTAAAAAACCTCAAGAAGCAGACTGTGTTTAGAGGCTATGTTTTTGTAACTGGTTCTGTGAAGCAGTGTTTAATGATGAAGTCAAACCACTGCAAACTTAATGTACAGACAAGGCATGGTTTTACTCACAGAGTCATGTAAATTCTTCCAAGGAACAGATATAAGTCAGTAAGTTCATCCATTCATTCATTGTATAGTCTGTCTCAGAATAGGTCCATAGCCTCTTCCAAAGCAAGTTCTCCAGACAGTACCATTATGTGACATTAAAGTTGGCATATGGTGTGCCATCAGTACAAGAATATTCCGACCCAGCTTCTTTTTGTACACAATATATTCAGGAAGGTATACTGAACAATTTCTCACAACATTTTTTGAACATTTAAATGACTAGATAAAGCAATATGGGTTCTTTCAGCCAAATGGTGCAACTGCCCACACAGCCAATAATTCAATGACTGCCTTATGTAACATTTTTTGAGACCAAATGGCCTGCTCATTTGTAAGAGCTGATGCCACATGACTAGTTTATGTGAATAAGTTTAAAAGAAAATGCACAAGTGAAGACAAACATAAAGAAATCATCCAGCATGAAGCAATGGGCATTTCAAGACAAGAATATCAAACAGTTCTCAATAATTAGTTCATCAAGTGTTTAGCAAGATAAAGAGGTGAATAAAATCACGTCCAACATCTCCTTCAACATGCAACAAGTCAAGAATGCACAAATCCTGGGAGCCAAGCCGCCCAAGTGAATGAATTTTATGTGGTGATGCACATTACTTTTGGGACCTCTGAATGGAACTTGCTTTGTATCATCCTTTTGGTTCATATAATTTTTTAGTGGATCCTAAATTTTGGAAAACTTGTGGACCTCGACAAGAAGTTACATTTTACAATACATATTTTTAATGTAGGTTGTACAAGTGGGTTCTGCTTTCAGCTGGAGACCCAGTAGAAGGTAAATGTAATCTCATTCCTCCATATGTCAGTTATCAAAAGGATAAATTAAAATCTCATAATATTAAGAGCAAATGTAGCTATAAATATTATTATAAACATATTATTAAAAGGAACTTAACAACAACAATACCATGTGTTGTCTTCAACAGTATGGTTTCCTCTTACATGTGCCATAGTAGAAAAAAGTATCACTGAATTTTATGGTAGCTCAGTATAACAAGTATGCAACTAGTAACTGGGATCTACCCCAAGGTTCAACACACAGTGTTACTGACACATAAGCCATGCTCCTCCCAACCACAAACAGACACCATTTCCATTCAGTGTTCAACTGTCAGTCCATGTACCATTCCTGGTCTAAAAATCCTACTTAGTATCTCATTATATAGATTTTACAGTACAGGTAATTCTCATTTTATGCCAGGGTTACATTCCTGAAAAATGTCATGCAAATTGAAATTGTGCAAATGAAACACAAAATTCCCATTTAAAACAGTGTATTTCTGGGGGTTAGGACACTGACCTCATCCTATATAGCATATGACTTTACCACTAGAGACATATGGACCTCTAGAGCATATGTGCTGTATATACAGTATATATATATATATACACACACACAGTATACATTTATTTCTAAACAATAAATTTATTTATTTCAATGCAATAAAATGTAAGAGACTCACATACATAGATTTTGGTGCCGTTCATTCTGATAGGACTGTGGTAGTCTTGCTACACAAACAGTTTAGTTCCTGACTTAGCACCTTCTTTAATTCTATCAGCATTATCACGAATCATACACACACTACTATGAGCAAGTCTAACATTATGATATATGTCAACAATTCCTTCACCTTCTTGAAGTCAGCTTATTACATATGATTGTTCTTCAATACCAATTGCCTTTCACCAATTTTTTACTTGCATTGCACTATGTAATGTAGATTTACATTCCTCACTCATGTTGTTAAGAAAAGCCAATGCTGCTGAAGAGGGAACTAAATGAGTCGTATGATTATATCACCAACATAATCAATCCACATACGTGACTCGATGGCATGGCAATTATATCACTTTCTGCCAGCCTCCTACAGAAGATAAGTGCTTACACAGATCGTCTACGCCAAATCACATTAGAGGGAAAATTATCACATAAATTTGAAGATCAGTATAAATTTTCAAGTAACATTAAAGTGAAATTGCGCAAAAAGAAATCGCATACAACAAGACCAGCTTATAGACAGAAAAGTTGGTACCTCCTTGTTGTAAATTTTTGCAGAGTTATTATTGGATAAATTAGTTTTCACTACTTTTCTGACAGTATTTCATAGGTTCCAATGCATAACTTTTAACTGCAAATGTTACTGTGATACAATTTAATTCTAATGAATGGAACTGTGCTGTGCGCAGAAAAGGTAAAAGTTCTCAAAAACCATGTTGCTTTATGGGTCTGTGTATCACAAATCTGCTACCATCCATTATAGAACAGTAGAAGACAAATCCTTTTCCGTTATTATCATCAATCTGACTTCAACCACTTCAATTCCCATTAAATGTCACTCAAAGTACACTTACGAAGTGAGCACACAAAAATCAGAACAGCTACTTTTTCATGGGACACAGGTTAATACACGAATAGAGAAATCTTCAGAAGATACAGCAAGGACCATCAAAGAGGACTTAAAACAAAACAAATGGAAATATAACCTCCCTTGACAGACCTGGTTTCCTTTATTATTATTATTTTTTTACATTCAACTACATGTCTCGGTCATTGCAGACCACTCTCAAGTCTTCGACTGGAATATTATTACTGAGACTGTTATGACCTCAAACACACGGTTTTTATAAAGGCTAAAATGTGTCAGCATTGTAATATTCAAAGCCAATGGTTATACAAAGGTGTAACCACACTAAAACACACCAACACAAGTTTTTCAAGTAAAAGCAGTATTGTTACGGGCATACCTACTTCCACTCGCTTTGTAATCAAACACAGCAAAATGTAACACGCCTAAAAAAGATTTAGATGTATCTTCAGAATACGTACTACCTAAATAAAAAACTTTCTGATCTTTACTGTGAGGGGGGGAGGAGGGGAGGGGGGAAATGTACTTGTCATTCAAAGGGCTTAACAGTTATATAGAAGAGCACCCTCTATGCCATGAATCTGCAACCATTTCACAGAAAACAGCCACACTGGTTATTGTGGGCTTGTTCGCAGGTCACACACAGACAAATGATATAGCTAACCGTCTAAATTACTGTGTAATTTTTAAAGTACATACATAATTTACAAATGTGGCTGGGGGCTGTGGGTTGGAGAGCCATGCTCTATGCAGAGAAAGCTTTGGCTTCTAACATCTGCCTAGTTTTCATCTGTGATTATGCCACTCTTGCATTATTAATAATTTTTATACACAAAACTGGAACTATACTTCCCTAGTAAACGCAATAGATTTCAGGTGATGACTCTTCCACACTTCTGGTAAAATCTCCTTAATGCACCTGAAGGTGTCAAACTCCCATATACGTACAGCATCATCTTGAAAGCATGTTAATATGTTGTCAGAAACTGGCATGAAAACAACCTGAAAAAAATGTATAATATACCTAATCCATCTGCATTAGAAATTGACAATGTACTGTTCTGCCATATTAACTAATATAATATCTGTGGGGCACAGCTCTGATCAGTTTTAATTCAAACATGTACACCTCTAGCTTACTGGGATCCCCCATTTAATATTCTGCACACACTAATTATGTGAAACAAAGAAGTCCAAACAGTTGTTCTGTATTTTGGCATCTGAGATAGAGTGAGAAAGAGAGCCATAAAGATAACAGACAGGCTGAAGGAAGGGAGGGAGGAAGGAAGGAAGGAAGGAAGGAAGGAAGGAAGAAAGAAAGGAAGGGAGGGAGGGAGGAAGGAAGGAAGGAAGAATTGAAGGAAAGGTCTATCCAGGCAAACTTAAGCCACTGCCCAAGCAGTGTTTTAGATGGTTTTGTTCTGTTTCCTGCTGGTGTTAGTGTGCAATTCCCTGATAGCATCCATTCCACATATAAATGATGTAGTCCACCTTCGAATTTTATGTTAACTAATACATCAAGAAGCTCTAACTAAGGGTATGGCTACATTGGAGCTAGAAACAACATAACACAATAGTCAGGACAGACTCCAGACAAGGAAGTACAAATCAAAAACATTACTGTTTATGTCAGTGGTTATAATGAAACCGATACGACTGGAATGCTATCTCCCCTGACTGTCTGGCGCCAACAAATTGAGTTTGTTTCGAGCTGATGGTCTGGTCAGATACCTGCTGCAGTGTGCATAGGATTCAAGTGTTGTTGCAATGGACAAAACGTATCTAATAGAACTTGTTGGAGATGTGACGCCTCTTTGGGACCAAAGGGACAAAAATTACCATAACAGAGGTCTCAAGCCAAAACTTTGGGATTAAATAGGAGAGAAATTAAATGTTACAGGTAAGTACTGAAATAATAACACTTATGAAATAGGTCACTACTTGCTTATATACATAGAGTATCTTAATATTGGTCTATTTTATATCAGAATGGTAACTGTTGTTACAAATATTTACTTATCATATACTTCATACATAACAAATGTTCCATTATGTGGTGCTAAAGTGAAAACTCAGTGCATATAACCCTACTGTTTCTGAGACAGTATAGCTGCAGTAGGGCCATATAAGTAAGCTTTGAAAGCATTTCTTACATCTATTGCACCTTTTGAGGACTGACTGAATGATCTACCACTGACATTTGTTCTGGCCTGACGGAATCCATGAATTTGTGAAGTTGTGTAACTATAAGTATGGACATGCATGTCAGATTAAATGTAGCCACACATGTCTGTGATGCACACCCAGACAAATGTTGGTTTGCTGTGTTGTCGGTTCTGGCTCCAAAGTAGACGTACCCTAAGGGATCATGCCTCCTGGCATGATCACTAGATCCATGTTTGGATCAAAAGTCAGGATTTTTTGTTAAGTGGCTCTTGAAAGGACATCAAACTACCATTGCTCTTTTATCCAGAAAAGCACCCGGTCTTCTGCCCCAGACTTCTGTCAGCTACTTGATGATGAGCTCTTTGGTCATCTACTCTTTTAGACAGTTCTTTCTCTTCACGATAACAGATGGTGGCCATGTCCGCCCATCAGCCAGAATTGAAAGCATCATGGTCATTCTCTATTTGATCCTTTTGCATCAGCAGTAGGATGCTTTGCACATCAAAGAACACCAGGGTTTTTATCTGCATTACCCATTTGTCCAATGAGATAATCAAGTATGCAGTGCAGATTAATCATGTGGCACTGGTATGCTGTTAATTTTTTAAGTTAGTTTGTGGGAAGCTCTTTTGCCAATGCTATATTCCAATGAAGAGCTAACCCCTTTTCACACAAAAATTTTCCTGCATGATCATTACTGGCTTTGACTTCCTGCCACAAAATCTTCATGGATGTGGTAACTTTCATTGCCTACATTTGTATTGTTATCTTTGGCAATATGAAGGCCTTTTTAAATTTTTCTAGCACAAACTCCAGAAATGTTTTGTTAAGTACTGAAATTCCCCTATTTGAGCCCAAAAAAGTTTCAGGGTGAATTTTCTCCCACTAATAATAGGTATCTTTGTTTCTTCAATGTTACATATTCTGTTCCATGATGTGGAATTTCCATGCCATGGTACAGTTACTGGTTTCTTCTGTATGTCTAACTAACTTTAATTTAAAATTAGCATTGTAAGTCCAAAGCATTGGTTTTGCTATTTTGGATGCTACTGTATGCTCCCTTTCAACACAGTTGCCCATAATTTGTACAGAGTACTTTAACAATCTGTCACTTCAATAACCTGAATAATAACAGTAACATGAAATAAACTGTTAGCATACTGAAAATGACATCAGAAGTATGAAATGTGTACAGATATTCTGATACAGAACATACTACATAGCATAATTAATGAAAAAGGTATAAAGTTCACCCTAGAACATGCCACGAAGGCCCAAATGGGGAGTAGAATTATAGCTCTGCTCTTTCTTTAACCTTGGCACTTGACATGGTGGGTGTTGAACGCCATGCTCCAGCCACTTTACTCCGAGAAAGAGACCTGGTACCCATTGTGCAAGAGGCAATATGGGCCCCAGGGCCAGTCTGGACAGGTGCAGAAAATCTTGCCACTACTGGGATTCGATCCCTGGATTGTCCAGTCTGTAGCAAGTCACTATACTGACTGCACTATCCTGACCCACATAACTAATGACAGGTGACTAAAAAAATTACTATTTTACTGCCAGGCACAATTTGGTTACCAACTCATAACTGTGAAACTAGTTATGATACAGTTTCCCCTACCCATCTTCATGGGTTCTTCATCTTCAGTTTCCCGCACATGTAATTATTATGCAAATATAATAAATAAAGTAACTGGAACTGTAATAATTCTCGAATAATGCACTTAATAATTTAATAATCTAATGAGATAATACTGGTACCAACACTCCATTACAGGTGTGAGAAGTGAAATTTAAAAAAACAGCAAGAGAGAAGAACTGACAGAGCAAAGATGAAATTTTAAGGCCAGTTGCTGGATATACATTACACGACAACAAAACAAATGAAGAAATATGAGAAGAACCTAAAATTTACATGAAATTATTTTGGAGTTGTGTGAAGTAAATGTAAATGTAACATGTGATACCTGCTTCCAACTTTGAAAAAACCTCCCATATTTCATCACAATTATCACATGCAGCATACAGTACCTGTCGCACAACAACATTTCTGTGAAGAGACAGACGATGAATTTGAATGTTGGAATCCAAATCCCAAACCACTGCCTCACGTGTTGAAGCAGTGAGGCAATATCGGCCAGTTGAAGAAAAAGTGATCTGCCTGGGTGGGACTGCGTGCCCATCTAACTTTCCTGTCAGTGTTCCCAGTTCTAGAATCAGGAACAGGGAATTAGACACACTGTTCAGGAATAGAGGTTGTCTCATAGCCAGTCACTGATGTGCAACAAACCTACCTATGAAGAACAGTGCATTCTGAGACATGAACTCTGCACTCTGGAATAAATTTGAAACATTCTGCAGTCATTTACTCAAAAAGTTTGATAAGTTTCCGCTAAACTACACGGGGACATAACCCAGAAGACATTATTCTTCAGAGTCACTGTAATAACAGCCTAAAATCCATCCCCAACCTACCTATGTTCATGAGGTTTACAGAAGAGTCCACAGTTGCAATAAGAAGCTCATTCCTTTTTGTAGGGTGAAAGGCAATGGCAGTGCATGAACCTAAATTTGGCAGCAACCAAAACCTGAAAAAATGTATGGAATGAATTTCAGTTAATGGTGGAATACAGTGACAAATACGGTAAATGAATAACATGCAGAGCTTAACAAATCCTCAGTAAAAAGTCACTGCAATGCCCAAAAATAATATCACAATGCTCATTTCTACAATTCTATTCAGCCAACAACTTACATCACTTTTTTTTTTTTTTTTATTTAACTAACCATCACAAGAATTTAACATTTGTCTCAGGTGATAAAATTTATTTTCTGACAAAAACATTCTCCCAATGTCTAAT
>Ga0136643_10003634_pt1 | contig 20883 bp, 14 predicted proteins | sample TergutLab28metaG_FD_96883 | JGI IMG/M metagenome (GOLD analysis project Ga0136643, IMG submission 96883) | Labiotermes labralis P1 segment gut microbial communities from Petit-Saut dam, French Guiana - Lab288 P1 (version 3) (version 3) | ecosystem: Host-associated > Arthropoda: Insects >...
AAAAATGATCTCCTGATGATGAGCTTCCCGAAAGCTCGAAACATGTAGAGAATGAATGACGACTACCCAAGAAAATAAAGGATAGTCCACAAGTGACATCGTGTTGGTTATTTTTTAAACTTCGATTAGTATTTAGAGAGTTTCGCTTGAGATGTGAGTAATAATGCATGTATATTTTCTTTTTAAAATTATCCTGCAATTTGCCCATGTATTAGTAGGTAGGTTTGAAAAATATTAGAGAAACTTCCCAATATTCAATTTAATGAACCTCCATTTGTTGGTTTTGCAGTTGTTTGCGTAAACAGGCGTATGGAACGTCACTACGATTTTATTAAGCCTTCTCCAAAGTATGAGCTGCAGAAAAACACTACAAAAGAGGAGCTAGATAATACAGAGGGATGGCAACGATAAAAGCACAGGAGGATAATTACGAGTATATTGCGTCACGTGGAAGAAGCACTGAAACACGAAATTAAAATCGCCGATGGAGATTGTAATTACTATCTATATATGATAGGTACGTACTTGGAAATGTTATTCTGTTGATTGAGAAATTCTCTGGTTTTAGGTTACCGGAAAATGAAATAAAAACCAGTTACCGGACTGTGCACCATGCAGGTCAATCAGTCCCAGATTTTACACTCTATTTCCCTACAGGTTATTTCAATTTTTAATTCCCCGTATAGGTCTAGGTCTTCCATATTATCTTTTGCCATGAAGTTTCCTGGTCAGAAATTTTAATTCTTTTTTAATTTTTCCTGTTTTTACTGACGTTTCATTTATTCTTTAAAACTATCGCACCAATTTATTCACATTTTCTTTATTATTTTATTAATCTTCTTATACCGCTTTGTCCAGTTTTTATAATATAATCTTCGCTGTAATTGACACAAAATATCTGTTTCCACATAACACTTTTGCTAATTATGGAGCGCCATTATCTGTGGTTGCGGTTGCATTATGAACAGCACCATGTGTATCAATTGTAGTAATTGACAATTTTGAGGCATTACGTAAATTGTGATGGGCTTAAACCTAACAGGATAGTGAACCATATCGAGGTTCCACTCATCCACAAGAAATAAATAATAACGCAGAATATGTGTGTATATTCGTAATGAAGAATGAATTCCTGGTGATTTCGAAATAATCTCACAAATAAATTATTCCATGCTCTCCGCATACAAATAAAGTGCTGCAATTAATACGTTTTCGTATCTGGCAAGTAGCATATTATATTATTTTTCACAAACAGTATTTTTGTTGTGAAGCACTATTGCTTGAGGAGAGTATCTGGGGTAGCGTGAACTAACTTATAGTTAACTCCACAAAGTCCAGGGTGCAGGACAGACGGGAAGTTATGATTTGTCATTATTTTCTTACTTGCTTTCAAAATCCATTTTATGTAAAGAATATAAGTGTGTCTTTTCGTAATTTTTTGTTCACGGGTAAATTTAGTTTATGTAGACTCTGCATTTTATTATTTTATTTAAACAAATATGTTACCCGACGAATATGTCTGGTGTTTGGTAGGACGCATTTCTTGCAATGTCTTTGCTTGAAAGTCAATGTGATGTCTATTCAGTCCATCATTTATACTCCAAATATTATTGGTCCTCCTCCTCTGGCCTATGTACTATATTCCCCCTTTGCTTTCCTCAGTTCCATTATATCATATACAATATATTAACTAAATTTCTCAGCTCTGCGATTTAGTAACTTTATATGGATTTGTTTTTGTAGGAATTTCGTAATTTCAATATAAATGTAGGCCTATTGCTAGAAAGCCATCCTTTCGTTTTTTTTATATTTCTTATGTGTTTGAACAGTAAATGCAATTCCTTCTCTAGCCCTGAGCATAAATGGTACTTATACTGCACCTTCAATCACCATCTGTTTTCAATTCGTAATATACACAACACTATTCCATTTCCTTTCCTTCGGCATACAACACTCATACTCTCTGTTGTTTCTCCCGCTATTTTTCATTTCATAATAGGAAACTAAAGATGAATTCTTTCGTATTTATCTGGATTTAATAATTAGGCATATCATCCGTACATCCTGTCTTGCATATTTTCCTAATTATCTTTTAAGCCAATTTTCTCTCCTCCCATCCCTTTATTTTCTCGTCCAACTCTCTGCCTTCTACGGTTCCTTTAGACGGGTCTCAAGTAGCTTCAGAGGATAACACTGTATTAAATCCTATCTCAGCGGAACAATGAGGTGGGGTTAGCATAGCGCGCTGTGGCCACAGTCATAATAAACTGTACGTATCCACAGCCAGGCCAATTTTTTGATTGTCTAATTCTTCTCGAATAAGGCTGAGCTCTCTAATCTTAATTATCATCAATCCCATTTTATCCTAGCGAATTTTCATTCAGCACTAATTAATCGAAAGTGTGCTCTTTAACTTTTTGGGGATTTGAAAGCACCGTTTTTCACGTGCGCAGATTCATTACTTTGAAAGATCGGACGTATCTGAAGAAAAGTAAGATAACGGTTGTATCATAAAAGGCAGTTTATTTGAATTCCATGCACATAATTAACCGCAACTTTAGCAGTAACTGGAGTTCACGATAAAACCCATACCAATGTTGTTTTCATTTGTCTGCTGTTGTGTTATCAGTAATTGTGGAAAACTTATTGCTTTTTAAACTGAAGAAATTTTGTACTGCGGGTTTCATAGCCTATATTTTTTCATAAAATTTTATGAGAGTGATGAAATGATGAACTACGAAATTGGATTTTTGTAAAGAAACATAATTGGAGGAAGTAGGGTAGGTGTACTGAGGTATTGTGGGTAAATATGAGGAGATATTACCTAAGTAAATAACAAGTCAATTCCATGCGGCACGATATTATTTTGAAGACATTTAATTGCTCAGTCTGTCAAGTTGTTCCGTGCTTTCATTACGAGGTAGTTTCATGAAGGAGAGAAGTCTCTTTACGTAGCGTTTATGCGTATTAGCAAAACAAGGCTGGGAAAAAAGCAATACAACTTCCTGAAGAACTTAATTCTACGAAGAAAAAGAGCTGCACGTTTGGAAGTGGTTTAATTAGTACAGGATAGGAAACAGTGATGGCCTTCTGTAAATGCGGCCATCAAAGTTTTGACGCATAATCTATACGTAATTTTCGGGGCGAATATTTCATGTACCACAAAACTGGTTGATTATTTTATTATGCATTCTCGTATTATGCTTTAAAGTGAAAGAAACTGAATGTGCAGATTATATATTAAATGAGTCCATAAACGTGTATTGAGACAGTTAAAACTTGTAGTAACTTTGACTGCTCAACAATAACAGCGAAATGGTTGAACCTAACGTTGTAACATGTTAAAACTTTACGGCTCTTCCTCTGCCGGGTCTGTCATTACTTTTTTATTTAACAATTCGAGATGTGTTTACTGCTTTTCTTGCAACGGTTATCTTTTCTGGCAGCAGTAAAGGATATTTTCAATGCAGTGACGAACATCTGCCCTACCCTTGTGACCAGTTTGGCCCTAATTCTGTAAATAGCTAGCAGTCCGTATAATACCTTTAGGTAGGCATGTGTTGGGACCCGCTCCGTTGGAAATGCACAAATATTTGACTTCTTTATGTGGCCAGGTCTTGTTTTAGTCCTACTTTTAAGATGCTCTGCACCGGGTCCTCCGTTTTATGTCGAGCGGGTGTCATTCTTAACGTATAACCCCTGACGATACAACATCTCCGCAGCCTTTGGCCAAGCATTAAAATGAGTTCCCTGTAAAAAGGCCAGTACTTTTTTTTTTTTACATTTGTACCGCGCATCTTGATACTATCAAAGTTCTTTTATTCAGCAACGAATAAACAAGTGATTATCTTAAAAACAATATTAAAATTTACTCCGACATATTTCGGTGTTTGTCACACCATCTTCGGGGAGCTCAATATCCGTGCTTGTTAAATTACACTTTGTTAAAATGGTATATTATGGTACATCGGTGTGTGATTAAATCAGTGGTGATGTGGCTGTATATATTTGTAGTGTCCTTGTTGATGTGTGTATGTCGCACTGTTCGTGAGTCTACTCAAGAAGAGTGCGACATACACAAAGTGTAACTTTAACAAGCTCGGACAGTGAGCTCCCTGAAGATGGTGTGACTACACCGAAACATGTCGGAGCTATTTTAATGTAAATTATAATACCGTGTTTAAGACAGTCACTTGTGCATTAGTTGGTGAATAACAAACTGTAAGGCCAGTACTGTTTGTGAGTGACAGTACCTTCAGGGAAGGACAAAGACATATTTTCCTGACTACCATTTTAGGATAATTTTCATAAATAGAGTAAGGTTTAAGCAGTCAATGTCACTCTGAGTGACGCAGTTTTGTTATAGTATTCGCAACAATAGCAATCAAGACACGTCCGTCAAACACAACTCACTTCAATAATAGGCGCTCTACAGTGCTACATGTTCAAACCCTAAAGGAATTATTAAAAAAAGTCAGTTCTTCATGAAGAATTGACGTGTTTGTATTGCTGTTTCACCTCAACCAACTTTGTTACTTAGTAATTACAAACTTAATGCACAAATACTTGTTTTATAATAAGTTTATTATATGCCTCTATATGTTTCGAGCACTATGTGCTCATCACCAGGAGGTCAAAATTGCGTTATACTGTATCTGGTATCATCACATCTTTAGGTTGCCGTCCCGTGCACAGGTTGAGTCCTCTCTCAACCTGTGCACGGGACGACCACCTATAGGTTTGATGATACCAGATGCTGTATAATGCAATTTTGACCTCCTGATGATGAGCACATAATGCTCGAAACATATAGAGGCATATAATAAACTTATTATAAAACAAGAATTTGTGCATTAAGTTGGTTAATTACTAAGATTATACTGAGATGCACGGTCAGCAAAACATCAGTATTGTTACGTCTGAGAAAGACAGAGAATATTCTTTTGTGTCTTAGCGAGAGCGCACGCATGCAGCATTCAAATGTGCATCCGACATAAAAATATTTTAATCCACGGAGTTACTTTTACACATTTTCGTATGAACGTAATAATGTCTGAGACCATCAAGCTACATGTTAAGTCTTTCCGGCGACATCATCAAAATACTGGGCTTGTTAACATTTGTATTGGCATCGACTCTGCCATTGTGCAAACCGAGACCCATTAAACTTGCGCGGTGATTGCTGGAAACGATTTGCAGTCGCTTTTCAAACACGTTGTTTGGTGTTAGTCACTGTTCTGCACTGCTGACAATGATATTCACTTAACGCATACAAGAAAGCACTTGTCCAGGGTTAGTTTCACTGCTGTACTGTTAATATTTATGTACGACTAATTACTCTAATCAAGACATTGTTTCCGATTTTCTACATTTGTCAGTATGTTGCCAAGTAAATAATCGTTAGGACCAAAATCAAGATGTGGCATCAGTAAAGAACAACCGCTGGTACCTACGCGTCAGCCAACATTTGAAATATGCCTTTTTTTTATTCAAGTAGGTGTCAACGATGTTTATTCTGTCCAACTATTATTTTAGAATATTTTTTAAGACTGTCGCGTGCTTAGTCGAATTCGACGCTGTCGTGAGTTCAGAGAGCCTCTCCAAGTTGGCGTTAACAAGACTGAAATGTTTATCTGCGGGAAAAAGTCAAGGAATTGCAATTTCATTGTTATCGTCTGTGTAATTTATGAAGCGCCTTTAATGTGAATGTGACTGCCCAGATTTTGACATTTTATGGTGATTGCCTTTGAAAGCAGTGAACTACACATATATTTGAGTTTTCGTCGCTTGATTACCTCCGAATTTTACTGATGGCATACAGTGAATATCTTTTCTCTTTGCGTCTGTCATCATCAAAATATTTTTTATTACCGTCTACTAACTTCGGCAGCCAAAGTCTCCCGGCTGGCATGATTAAGTGCATGCAGTCAAATTAGATTTTTATAGCCAGGAAGAATATATGAAATGACAAAAAATATCCACCCAATGTTGACGATAAATAGATAGACTTATTCGTGAATCGAAGGTCGTGCTATGTCTGACACATTACTTCTCTGGATTAGAGTTCCCTGACTTGCTTCATTTTCATATTATCAAGAAGTGGTTAGAATTCGGATTCCCATGAAGTTGTTCATATTGGCCACCCCTGAAGAATATGCTGAGCCACTTCAGTGTGTCACATCTTGTCCGTATGAGATCCACTTTAGTAACAACCTCCTATTTAAGCCTAGATTTGGAAAACTGTTATCCTTCTTCTATGAACATTTTAACAACCTTGGGACTGGACAGTTTCACAAATTAATTTATAATCTCCCCGACTTAGTCTACAGTCGCCAGCGGTTTAATGATTTCAAAAAACAGTGGGTAACTTGAATAAATTAATGTTATTTGTTGTTCTTTCTAGGATGTGCATTGAGAAGGAACTTGCGCCGCGTGATTCTTAATTTTTGGATGCGACATCAGTCATATAGTCGAGGCAGATGACTTCGCTTTTAGAATGATGTTAGTGAAACTTACCACTTGTGGTTGTATAAAGCAATATTCCAGCACATAGATTGGATTATTTTCAGATTAATGTAAATTGATTGGATTAAAACATTACAAAAAAAAAACAAAACATAGTTTTCATTAGCTCATACTGTTTACGACAGAAAGGTGAAAAGAGCTGAAAGCGTAATTAGTATCAAATCCAATTATGGACTGCATTCCAGTTAGTTAGCCGTAATGAATTACTACTCATTTATGTTAATGGATAACATCAATTGCTTTAAGGTTCGATTGATTTCAATTGTCGCTTTGGTCGATTACGTCCAACCCGATCAGCTGATGTGTCATCAAATAGGAAATCGAAAACACTATGTCGTGCTGTATAGATGAATCTAAAAAACTCATAGGAAAAACTCAGCTAGCCAACTTGCTGTATCCAACCAGACGTTCATTATGTAATAATTTCTTTCATCGATTTGCAGTTAACTTATAAACATTGAGCAGAAATTCCTGGAGGCTAAAAAGGTAATTATTTTAGATCCTGTCTCATAATTTCAATTAGACCCTCGAAGCTTATTTAACCTACAATTAACAAGCAAAATGCATTAAATAATTTTATGTGTGTTTCTAAACAGCAAAGTTAAAATTGTTTCAGTTTTCTCAATGGGACAAAAGAAAAGTAGTTTTAAAACGTTTTGTGAGTGACTTTCCGTTTTGGAGTAACATGATGGGACGGACAGAAGAACATATGGCTCTTTCAAACAGAACGTCTCTCTAATCATTGCTTTCAGCGCATTATCCATTGCGAAACTGTATCGTATAGGAACTCTGAGTCTGCCTGGAATTAACTGACTGCTTTTTTCCTGCTGTATGATTTAGCTTATTTCACAGAAAAGCTTGGAAATACAGACTTCCATGTTCCAAGCAGGTCTCGCGCCTTCTGAAAATATTTGTTTCCCCGAGATTAGCTTTATATTTCCCACTTTTCTTCAATTTTTTTATCTGTAACAGTTGGCAAGGCTGTAGCTGCGCCATATATTGTGTATATCAGTTTTTTTACCTTGGTATGTGTATTTAATTTGCATGGTGTTAAAAATAATAAAATGGTTTCCCATGTTTCTGGACAAGACTGATATTTTGGCTTTAAATATTGGCCAATTTTTCTTCAAGTATTTTCTTTCGGTTCTTGCAAAGGAGTTGGATTGCCCTAGATTCTAACACATTCTGTTATTTTCCTGAGGAATAGTATTTCTTTTAAAACGTGGACCCTATTAACTTTTTCGCACTTACTGCCTTTTAAGTGAATGCAACGGAAACTTCATGAACTGCACGGTGATTTTATTCAAGCACGCATTTGTTATTTTGGCTGTTTAACGTCTTTTTAATGAAAACCATGGATCATCTAAGAAAATTGCAAGTTATCTTATTTTTTTTATTTTTCCGCACTGAACTACGATTATGCAATTCTGACTATTCCACTATTCTGTATATCTTACACGGTTCTATTGAGGAACGATACTTTTTACAAAACATTATCGCCGATTGCTTTCCTATACATTTGTGCGTTTTTAAATTATTGAAAATGAACAACCTTTGTTCAAGAAAACACATTTCTGTAGCACGGTGGAACGTTCTGTGGATCCCACCGCTGAGAAAAAATCCTAGACCGGGAGACTATCCAGCAGGAGCACAGAGAAGATGCCTTAACAATAGCTTTGGAAGACCGAGCTCTTAATTCCCTCTGATCGGAACACAGATAACTGAGACGCTCTTTCGGTGGATGGATGGATATTTTGGTAGGTGGGTCAGTAGGCAGGTCGATAAGTAGTTAGGTAGGTATGACTGGGTGGGCGAGAAGAGAGCTACTGCGTAATTTAGATGTGTTAACATAGTTGTGAAGAGGGACCTTCAACTTCTTCATGTTTCCCCGTCTGCCTTGCCTCTTTCTCTCCGTTCACGTTTCCGTCCCGAAGGAAGAGCTCGGTTCCTACTGAAGGATATTCGTGAGATTGTATAATGGGAATTTTTTAATCATATGACTGTATAATTCAAGTTTGTTTAAATCGGATATAAATGTCAGGCACTTGACATAAGAAACTAAGAATGTTTATAATAATATATCCCTGAATTCTTTCTGGAAGCAGAAAGACTTCAGATAAAATTTGTAGGAAAAAACCAAATACACTTTTTATTCGAAATATTTTTCCGAGAATCGTGATCTTTAGCAGAAAGCTAGGAAAAGAAAACACACACAGACTTGTCCCAGACTATCGGACGTAATAACACGTAATGAAAGTTCGAATTGCATGTAGCGTAATGGAGACAATAATACGTAGAATAACAGTATTATACATCCCGCCGTGGTCGTGGATGTCTGTTTATTGTGTCTGTTGTGTGCTGTCATGTAGAGGTCTCTGCGTCTGGCCGATCCCTCAACTAGAGGGATTATAATGAGTGTGGTGTGTTTGACTGTGATACAGAAACGTCAAAAATGAGGCGATCTTTGCCTGAGTTGGGCTGTTAGACAGGAATAAAAATAGCATTTTATAAGGCAAATTTCTATATTCGATTTATGGAATTGCGAGTTCGAATACCGATGAAAGCATGGATGTTCGTTTTTTGTCTTTGTTGTATGTTGTGTAGGTAGTGGGTTTTGCGACGGGCTGATCGTTCAATCAGAGAATTCATACCTTTTATGAATGTGTGTGTAATTGTGAGTGATCTAAGAAACATTCAAGGAGGCGGCCTGGGCCCCAGTTGGGCTGTTGCGCCACACAAAATATAATATTTAACACTTAAGGCTTTCAGAGGTACGAAATGTGAGCTTACGTTGCATTTTGCCTGCTGTATGATACTTAATGCTCACAGCAATATACCTAATCATAATTACGTGATAAAGTGACACCACGTACTAACATAGAAATTTGTTATTTAGTCATTTCTGTGCAGTGATCATATTTGTTCTTACCATTTGGATGATGGAAATGTAAGTAAGGGAAATAAAACAGGAGATCTTAGTCCTTCTTGTTGCTGCACCGTGCATATCGTCGAAATATTTAATAGTATTCACAAGACGCACACCCACAGTCGGGCACTCTTAGCAACATACCCTTACACAAAAAGACATGCTGCCACAGAACCAGGATTATATAACGAAAGTAATCAGTAACTAGTTTTTAAAAGTGACTTTAGCAAGGAAAGTGTAGCTCCCTGAGGAATGATCCTTGGATCGAAATATGTCGGAGCAATTTCAGTGATTTAATGTTAACAAGTTTATGTTTGTGCATCAGTTGGTATACTAATAAATAAATAAAGAGAACTTAGTATGAAATTTGGTTTGTAGGCCCTAGTTAAATTATAAATATAATCATAAATAATGTACGAGTTAAGGTTTGTAAGTGAGATATCACAAACGGTTCCTTTGGGCTGATATTTAGAGGTTATGTATGACCGATTATCTTAAGTGTTCCATGAAGTCTTTGGGTGTGGCTAGTATCTGTTCGCATGCATTAAGTCACATATTTACCTACGGAATCGAATTTCATTAGAAACATGAATTATATGTAACTTATAACGCGCTGTCGCTTTAATATGTACACACATGTGGCATAAATAAAAGTTGCTTATTTTTCAGACCTTGTACACATAACAAAAGGACTCCGATATTTTGTTACATTCCTTTTACAACGTCGCGTACGCTGTTTCCAATTCTACATAGGCGTAGACATTATGTTTGTGTTCTGATTTTACGAAATTTTTAATTTGCATAAAGTTGATTACAGGTTTCATAAACATTTTCTTACTGATTCACAAATTAATGTGACACGCATATTAATAGAGCCTTTAGAATTCGTTTTATCGTAATTATATCTCTCAATACGAAATTAAGAAGAAACATAAAAGCAAAGACAAGCAAGCTTGCCGCACATGGTGTTCTAACTCACACAATCCATGTTCCCACATGTGTTACAACGGAATACAAGTTTAGCACCGGACCACCTGGGTATGCAGATCGATGTATATAATGCTACATGATCTACTGGTGTTAATAGTTGGCTTCTCGCCTCTGCTGTATAAATGCTTCTAATTCTATGTCTACATTGTTTAATTGAACAATAATCGTTACTAAGAAGGATTGTCTCAACTGTGTTGTGATGAAGTTATGAGCTGTCACTTGTGAGACCTGAGAGCAACGAAGTGCTTGTAGTTCAAATGAGAGCGCCTGTTCATTACCACAACATGAATTATCTCCACTTTAATAGTCCCACGAAAAGAACTGTGTGGGTAGCATTAATTAAGAGATGTTAAAATTACTGCTGCCAGTGGAATCACCGCAGATCTAGAAGTACAAGGGTTTGACAGAATAATGAAGGGCCTCTTGTGTTTTAATGCTACCTCGCACCTGTAAGTGGTGTTATGTCTTCATAAAATGAGACTGGGACTTCGGGGTCACTCTTCCATGAACATTTGAGATAATGAGTTTAAGTAAATATTTCTGGATAAATGTGTGGAGGTGATTGTCTTTTGTAATAATATGTGATACACACGACATTTCGGAAGTTGGCTGTAATCCTATCTGACGGCGATTGGTTGTTGTTCGAGCGCAAGAGCTTTTATTGTTCTTCATTTTACAATTCGGTACGGGACGTCGTACCCGATGAAGTGTCTAAGCAACTGAGTCAGCCCAAAGGCAGCTGTGGTTTCCTTCTAGGCTGGGGCAAGAAGTCAGAATCTGAAACCTCTAGACACGACAGGGGATTGCACAGCTCCCTATTCAGTTAGTACACGGGCTTTTCGCAGAGGCAAAACGGCCGGAACGTGAAGATAAGCAGTTCCGTTGATCTAGTACCTATATTAAGCGTCAACTACACCACCACTTCCCGTATGTTCTTGTGGTTTGTTTTACCTTTAAATTCTTCTTTGTGGGACGGAATAGCGTAGGCGCTTCCGGCAGTACGGTTCGGTGTTCGAAACCCGGCGGGGAAGAGATTTGTTGTAGCCGTCCAGAGCAGCGCTGGGCCCACCCAGCTTCCTGTGCAATGGGTACCGGGTCTTTCGCGAGGGTAAAGCGGCCGGGGTCTGGCGTTAACCACCCACCCCAAATAACACCGGTGTTAAAAGTAAGCTGTACATTTACTTCACGTCTATAAATGTATAGAATATTTTAGGGTGAATTTTACCTTTCGTATACCACGATAAGTGGATTCGAATATGCGATGTTACAAATATTAGGTGATTATGCCAACAGTTTGACCACATTCTCGGCCACGGTACGTGGAGATGGGAGTAGCCTACAGTAAAAACCAAATTGTCGTGTGTGAAACATAGCTTATAATAAAAAATGACTGGACAAACTGCACGAGTGATTTTTTCACACCAGAAGAAATACAGCAATATATTTCCACAAACACTTTTCAAGGTACAGCCCAACAGCAAGTTGACCCTAATCCTTTGGGCCTGCATCTAGGGAGAAACATACAAACCTTAGTACGTTCAGCTCTAATTAAAATAAAGAAACTTTTCGCTAACTCATGTTTTATTCCTGTCAGACCATTCACACCGGTCCCAATACCTGTACAAATGTTCGACAGTCCCTGATAATACGTACATTGATTCAGGTGGAGGACATTGTTGTGATTTGTGACGTGATAAAATTGGAATGTGTTTTGTGAAGGTGTTTTGTCAGTTGTAATTAAACAAGTAGTTTACGTATTTGTTGTTGAAAGTAATATTTAAAAATAGCTGAAAAAACCCTCATTTCCGGACATAAATTTATGTAAACTTCTTTCTTAATTTTGATGTGAAGACCTTCCTGTACAGATATTTCCAAGCCTTTTAGACACAGTCCTCATATCTGAGACAAAGTTCATTGTTTAATACATTAGTAACCACAACAGAAATTTCTGTAATTTACTCTCGGGCTTCAGGTCCTCCAATTCTGTACGTATTTGTGTCAGCGATATCTGTACTAAACATTCATAAATAAGACAGAAATCTCCATGTTCCGACAATACGGGAATCCTACTGCTCTTTTATGTGTGATTTCATGACTACATGATTTTCTAATGCTTCTAAACTTGTGTTTTAATACATTTTGCTGAAGAAATATAATTTTTTATTGATTATTTGGTGTTTAATTGTTATTCGTATTGTAATTATACACTCTACCTTGTACAATCAGACAATTTTATTTTAATTCTTTTTTCAAAGCGTGACGAAAACTAAGTGTTTTCCTGTGCGACGTCATAGTACGGTCAAACCTTAAAGGGATAAACTTAATGTGTAACATATATTATTTATAGAATAAGTTCGGTAATCAAGAGAAAACTACATGTCGAAACACCCTTTATAAATTCTGATTTCGTGTTTGTATTCTGTATTTCAACTTTTGTTCCTGATGGATTTTTCAATTTCATTTTCCTGCTGCATATCCATACTGAACCGCAGCAACTTACAGCTAGAAGCAAGGTCAGAAAGTTAATTTTCCAGCTCACACAACTCAGTGCCTTCCTTCTCCACCCCGATAGCACATTACGTTAGCGTATTCCAATATGCTGTCGCCTGTCACCCATCAGGTCACCATTACCACGGCGATGGGGGAGGAGCGGGTAGCGAAGCGGATGGCTGGGAATCCAAGAGCAAGGATACGGCTGCTGCGGCCTACGACAGCGCTTCGCCCCGGAAACCGAACGCCAACGCAATTTTTCCTGCTGGCCCTGTGAAAATGTTTCCACCACAGGACGCTTTTCTCTCCGAGAATTGTACCATCGTGTTGGCGCAGATCGGCAGTACGCCTGTTCTACATTGCGAAGTAGCAGACATCGGTGAAGGAACGGTTAGTATATGAAAAGTGTTATTAGCGTAGTTTTGAAGGCAATCCTTCGTTACATGCGGCATGATTTGTGGATATTGAAAACTGATTCTCTACACATTGTAGAAGAAGGGCAGGAAAGTGTTCTCAGTACCACGATTAGCACCATAGGCTACAGCACTCTCTAGTCTTATAGATTTAGGCTTCTCAGACATGGCAAAGTTTAGATTGTAAATAGATACCAAAGTTTCTAAGGATTTTTCTGTGTCCATCTTCACAGTAGTTCAGGGCTCTTTTTGCGTGTCTCAAATGATGGAGTTAGAAATCTTTTTTCCGAAAATTAAGTACCAAAAATATATACATTACATCATAATCACAGAAAGCTAAATGTACCTTATTAGACACATCCGGTTGTGTATAACTCAATAGTTACCGTTTTTACTTTAAAATTACCCTGTTAGCCGCTGTGATAGACTAAAGTCGGCACATTTGTTTTATTATGTGGCATTCTAAGAGAAAATTATTCCTTGTCCAATTAGCATAAAACGTCTCAAGAATACGGCCCTTCGGAACATGTCTGTGTCACCGTCCTCAGCTGTCCTTAAGTGAGACCAGAGAATGAGACATTGTACAAAACTTGGTGTTATTACAATATCGCATTTTACTTAGATAATGGGCAGGTTAAAGTTTAAGTGGTAAGTTTTAATAATAATAATAATAAAAGAATTGAAATTAGTATTAATGAACGTCACCTTTTAAGAAGATCGATCCTAGATTATTATTTTAATCATCAATTTACGTAAATGTATATTATATGTGTACATATTATCTGGGCTACACAATTTTGTAGGACCGGGATAGTGCGGTCGGTATAGCGACTCGCTACGGGCTGGGCGGTCCGAGGATCGGTTCCCGGTGGCAGCGAAATTTTCCAAACCCGTCCAGACCGGCCCTGAAGCCCACCCAGCCTCCTGTACAATGGGTACCGTGTCTTTCCCGGGGATAAAGCGGACAAGGCGTGGCATTGAGCACCCACCCCATCTAATGTCCAATTTAAAGAAAGAGTAGAGTACTTCTATTCCCCCTCTGGCCCTTCGTGGACTGTTCTATGGTGAACTTTACTTTTACACATTTTGTTTGTACTAAAGGAAAAGGCAGCAGGGGTTCACAAATCCCGTGAGCCATATTGCCATGGTAAATAAATTTCTGACGGTGGTGCGTAGTATTTGTGAGTCTTCAGTACGGAACTTGCTTCTTGTCGCCATTATGTCGACAGAATTTTGAGGTGGCTCTTAGACGTATGGAAAATTTGTGTCCTCGTATGTTAACAGCTGTTGCCGCTGTCAAATCTCCCGTCTCCCACAGTTCCATGGCCTTACCGTTCGTGTATGACGAAAATTCACTGTCGCAATGTAAAAGAGAAGAACATGTCTATCCTGTACATTGAATAACGGAGGAACACACATTTTTGCAAGGTATATTTCAAGTGGGAGGTCCCGTTCTGATCAGTATAAACAAAAAAGTTAAATTTCAACATAGAACAAGCCACGAAGGCCCAGATTGACACCAGATGTATAGCTATACTCTTTCTTCAACTCGCTGCTAGTTTGGGGGTGGGTGATTAACGTCATGTCCCGTCCGCTTTACCACCAGGAAAGACCTATTAACAATTGCATAGGAGGCTGGTTGGGCCCCAGGGCCAATCTGGACAGGCGTCCAGCCCGTAGCGAGTCGCTATACCCACTGAGCTCTCCCGACCCACTGAGTATAGAAAATGTGTGAGAATAACAGCCGTCAGTCACATCCAAATTCTTTAATTAAGTTGTAAGTTTTTAATGAGATATATTTTGGCTGATATCACAAGCAACTAAAACCAGGTTGATAAAGTACCAAAATTTATAATGTAATTTGCATTATTTAATATTACATCACACAAACACACACACACACACACACACACACACACACATATATATATATATGTGTGTGTGTGTGTGTGTGTGACATATCAACTTCAAAAATAACATAAGGGTACGGAAAGATTCAAATTTCTCGGCTTATACTCAGCTGAAAATTGTAATTTCAAAGCAGCGTTCCCCAGTGCAGAATATGATGGATCAACAGCAACTTGAGAATGTGGAATATTTCAGTTACGTGGATAGCATGATAACAAATGAAGCAAGATGTACACGTGAAATTAAATCCAGGATTGCCATGAACAAAGCAGAGTTCAACAAGAAGGAGAAGTACTCCTTTCACCAGAAAATTGGACTTAAATTTAAGGACGAAACCTGTAAAGTGCTACTTGTGGAGCGTAGCTTAGTATAGTGCTGAAACTTAGAGACTTCGGAATGTGGATCAGAAATACCTGGGAAGTTTTGAGATGTGGTGCTGGAAAAGGATGGAGAAGATCATTTTGTTCGATCGTGTGAGAAGAAATGAGGAAATATTATGTAGGGTCAAGGGGGACAGGAATACACTACATAAAATGACAAGAAGGAAGGCCAACTGGATTGGTCACATCTTTATTAGGAACGGCCTTATAAAACACGTCATTGAAAGAGAGATAGAAGGAAGGGTAGAAGTGACGGAATGATGAAGAAGAAGAAGACGTAAGCATCTACAAGTTGATCTTAAGGGAAAGTGAGGATTCTGGAAGTTGAAAGTGAACGTACTGGATCGCACTCTGTGGAGAATTCGCTTTGGAAGAGTAGAAGTCATAAAACAGACTACGGAATGAATGAATGAGTGAATGAAAGAATGAATGAATGAATGAGTGAGTGAATGAAAGAATGAATGAGTGAATGAATGAATGAATGAATGAATGAGTGAATATTCTTAAGATATTTGTGTGGTTGTGATTTTAAATAAATAAGTAAGTAAATAAATAAATAAATGTACATGTGTAATATACGTAATGTGATTTACATAATAATTTTTATTTGATGTTTTCATCAGTCTTATGACGGCTTATTTATGTGCCGAAACATGTCGCATTAAAAAGATACAACATACCAAAAATTTAATTGTGACTGATGTCTTCTACCTACACCTATTGTCTTGTAGAAGTAATGATTCTTTTGGTGTACAAAAGTAGGCGCAGTTCGTCCTTTAAATCATTCCATAGTGACAATAAAGTAATAACACCACAACACGATGTTGTAAACCGAAATGTTTTATAATCTTAAAAGAGCGCCAACATATTTCCACCCGACTGAGCCAATCTCATTCACTACTTATAAAACACCTAAACCACCAACGGTTCTTATTTATTTTACAAATTTGAGCGCCTTATTATTAAAAAATTTTTGTATTTGTGTTTATTGTATTGAATGTTATGTTGTTTATAAAAAAATAAATGAGCATAAGTGTATGTGTCTAAACGCTTAAAGTTTCTTTCAGTAAATTAAACAATGCTTTAAGTATACTAACTGTGAATCACTACAGGTTGTTTTAGATTAATATACTGAGTGATCAGTTTTAATATAATATTTCTTCTGAAGTAAGAGGCACAAGATTGAAAACTATGCGTCTTGTGGTAGGTTATTTGATAAAAGTTTGTGACGTAAAATTCATAGTTTCCTGATGCTCAATGAGGGCACCCCGAGTAACCCGGCGCCCATATTTGTATTCAGGCTCAGTCTACTCGTGTGTAAGTAGAACAGGTGCAATCGTAATCACAACGGCTCGTAATCTCCCAAAAATAATTCCGGCAATGCTGTGGGAAGTGATGGAAGTAAAATCGTATACTGTCTGTGCCCCTGGAAGTAGAAACAGTGTGGTGTAAGGTCAGAGAAGGCGGCAACCAAGCGTTAGATCCGCTTCTACCATCCATTTCCGTAAAATATTTTATTCAGCAGGTCCCCAGATGAAATTATAAGAAATGGGTGATCCGTCTTGCTGAAACATTGTGTTTTTAAGACCTTTTTCTTCCGAAACTGATCCAACGAATTCCTCCATCTTGTCTAGGTAAACAGCAGTAGTCCTGACGCTTTCAGAAAAAATAGTGAATCCAACAGATTTTGTTTTTTAAAGTAAAAAAGGCATCGAAAGAAAGACTGTCCCACATACCTTGATGCTCTGCATGCGGATTGTTGTTTGCACAGATTCTAAAACTGTGTTATATAAAACAGATGGAAAGTGACTTCGTCACTGAACAAAATTTTGGCCGTAAAAATTTAATCATCATCTCCTCCAGGAGTTGGAACAATATCACATCTAAGCGTGTCAAGGTATATTTTCTTGAGATGCTGCGTGTAGAGGGACGTATTATTTGGTGGGTTCCTGGTTCGTATGAAATCCTCTCTTCACTGTAACGATATAAATCAGTTGGTGATACAGTTTACACATTTAGCGTTCTGTATTTTAGACACATTATTAGCGACACTTGTGACAGATTTGGAAGCTGACTAAAAACTCTGTTCATGATACCTACTTGATTGTGTTTAGTTTTCATTCCCGTGCTTTAACGTTCATGAGCGAAATTACACAAAAATTTTTATATTGCATCTGTTCACGGTTCATGCACTTGTGCTATGCGAAAAAGTATTTTTGCCAGAAACAGTATAATATAACATTGAATGGGAAAGACAACAGTGTATAAAATACGAGTACATTTCGCGGATATTTCGAAATGGGAAAAATGAGATAGAAGTCTTATTTAAATATTCCTTTATTTGCCTGGAGTGATTAAACGAGAAACCTATCACTCAGATCGAGGTTCGAACCGGGTATTGATTCTGTGTTGCCGTGTAGGGAAAACAAATACGTGTAAAATGCTGTGTGTGTTAGGTCACAAGACTAGATCACAATGAGCCAACAATCGTAACAAAGAATATGCGAAATACTGAGGTCAGTTATAATTGCTGACCTGCAGCAACTATATTACAAACTCTCAAAAACTTGAGCCGAATAAACGTACGTACGCTTTCTGACTTACTGATATACTGACTGGCTGTTTTTGTATAATAATTTTAAAATGTCGTGTTAATGATGTGTAGGGAGACCTACCAGGATTTTGTCATTGTCTTCCCAGTGTTTCTCCATGTTTATTCTATAAGTGTGGCTGTAAAAGTATTATGGTGCGGACTCACGAGTATCTTGTGCTGTCTTGAGAACAAACTCCAAAACTTCCGGTACCCTACACTGCTTCCACGCACAGGAGATGACGCTTGGTGTCGGAAAACTGGCGGTTTAAAAGAACAGTAACTTCCTTTGTGGAGAGCACATCGGCCCGTTTTTCCGTGACTTCGAGCAGGGACCAAACTCTTTGTCGATTTCCATTAAATTCGGTAAAGGAATTCTTTACAAATCTTTTCAAGCATTCATAAGTTTCGCAAAAATCTGTGCAGTAACAGACATAGCTCACTGAAGGACGTAAATGAATTTTAGACTCCAGTTGAAATGTGATGGCACACGGTGACTCACGGGAGTGGAATTTAAGTGGAAACTGACGTATGGAGTGGGTAGCCAGTACCCCTCACACTACTTCGGAACGTGGTTTTCCAGCATTACTACCACTGATGCGCACAACTCGGCTGCCAGTAGTCGAGAGAAATGACGTTCCCGCCGATTTAAATGGACTCGTCCGTTTTGCCGAAAGACGAAATGTGATTTCTGCGCGTGTGTCATCACATTTCAACTGGCCTGTACCTCTAATCACAGTACTTACTTTATTTGGAAGCAGTTCGGTAAGAAGATGTCTGCTTGATGTCGTTGAACAGATAGGAGTTTAGTCAAAATCGGTACAGTCAAGGTCATACTTTACTTAAGAGCATAAATGAAATTTTTTCAATTTTGCACATTGTTCGTCCCATTTGGATGAATTTGCTGCAGATGTTCAAAGGTAATTTATTGGGTGATTCTGAGTTCCATGAATATCGGCGCAGTGACAGCTGCTCTTTACTGCACCTAGCGTTGTAAACGAATTTCTGTACACTTTTCCTACCTTTTATTTCCCCATTTGAATGAAATACGGTGTAAGAGATCTGAGCGTATTTTTCGTAAGCATCTTTTGAGTTCGCGATAATCGGCTCGGGGAGAACGTAAATGAAATTAACGCTTTTCCCCTGAAACCCTATGATAAGTAGGCTGTAAAGAACGCTTTGGCAATATCTGTGTAAAAAGACATGGGTTACACAACCTTGATATTTGTGTAATGCGGGTTGAATCACACCTTAATGGATTCAGCTTGTTTTAAGATCCCGCAAAAAATTTTCCAGTCTTTCTGCTCTGCTATGTCGCAAAATGTTAGATATTTCCTTACTGTAGGTTGACAAATGTTAGGGCCATGTGCTTCCAGGTGTGTCTGAAATACCCTTGTATTGGATTTCCACACGTGCTGCAATTGTGTTGGCTACGTTGAACCTGATGTGTGCGTGACGTATGTTGTTGCCACATGAGCGAGCAGGTATCAGAGGAGAAGAAGGTGCGAGAAGTGTAAGAATATTAAGAATTTGAGGAAAATAGAAAAAAATATATGACAATATTAAAAGTCATTACGATTTAAATAACGAAATGGCTTCGGAGTGTGTGCGAAAACGGATAATGCGAAAATGAAATGAAGCGGAAAAATATGCACAGAAAAATTTGTGATCAAATGTAAGGAACGATAAAAATGTGGTGAAGCAGACACAGCAAATGAAGTGGGAGAATGGAACTGAGAAGAAGAAGAAGAAGTTGATGGAAGGAGAGGAAGGGGAAGTGGAGCAGATTGCGGATTGCGTGGAATAGCAGTTATCAAAGGTTGCTGTCTTTTGGAGTCTGACGCCGTTTAGCCTGGTATAAACTTGCGATCTTTTAGTGAAACGTGCCGCCTACTTTTTGGAGTAGAAGGGTGAGTATGTTCCTCCGAAACGTCTTTATATTTTTACTACAAAACGCGTTATTACTTATCAGAGTAAGATAATAGGGGATGCCGTAGGAACCTAAAAACTGCGCCCTTGTTGGATTCGATAGTCTATTCGAAAAGATGATATCTCAAAATAGAAGTGCGTAACCGGAGACAAATTTGTTATATCAATAAGTGAACTATTGCTGGTTTGACATTTTGGTGTTAAGTGATAAATGATATATCATGCAAATTCAAACTGTGCTCCTTAGCAACACGTTTTCTGGCCACCCACAGCAGTGTTCATTTTTCGAATTTTTGTGACAAACTTTCCTTTTCCTTATCTCTCTCGAATTGGTCTGGATCCGGCAAAGCTAGCAAGTGTCATGACGGTATGTCGCGCCGCACTGCTGCTGTTCAGTAGCATCTAATAATACACACAGAGCATGACTCATTTGCCTTTAAGAGCTGTACAGCTAAGAAGATTAACCCTTATCCCGCTAATGTGGAGAATAGGGTGAGCTCCTAATAAAGCCAGCAAATGGCAGATGAGATTTAATTCGTCATTTAAAGGGTTAAAGGTAGGCCTTTGAAACCTCTCTGATATTTGAATAAAGGTTGACCAACTAGATGTCACTTGCTTCATTATCTACTGTTCAACATGTTTCAGACGTTAATACGTCCATCTTCAGGAGCTTGCGACTACTTGTTGCGTTGTGTAGGCTGACTTGAAGCGTGCTGGTGTTATGTAGCGGGA
>Ga0136643_10003635_pt1 | contig 20879 bp, 20 predicted proteins | sample TergutLab28metaG_FD_96883 | JGI IMG/M metagenome (GOLD analysis project Ga0136643, IMG submission 96883) | Labiotermes labralis P1 segment gut microbial communities from Petit-Saut dam, French Guiana - Lab288 P1 (version 3) (version 3) | ecosystem: Host-associated > Arthropoda: Insects >...
GGAATGAAAGCTATCGCCAATCAAATTTGTGACACAAATGAAAATGATGGCATAGCAAAGTGGTTGGAAGAAAATGTTTTAGAAAAGTGATGTTGAGGGCGCCATATTGCTCAAGGCAAAAAAATGCCAACGCATTTGTAAATGTATTTTGAGAACGACATACTCTGCTTAAAATGCATTGCTCACTCTCTCCGAGGCCCAAAATGGGCCTCGGAGAGATATATTGCAAATAGGGGCTTTTATGATTTGACTATTCTACCAATTTGCGTTTTTCGATTTGCGATAAAATTAACCGAACCATTAACAAAATAAAGGCGATGATACCTATAGAAAGGATTTCGTTAACCCCATTTCCGTGCCCATCCACCCACAAACGCCCAAGAGAAAGATGTCCTCCAAAGTGCAATAGAACGACAGGAATAATGGAACGCAAGTGTCTGAAAACGGAATTGAATAATATATGAGCCACTATCCATGTAACAGTAAGGAATGCAAGAGTGCCTAAAAATCCAACACTTAACCCAGCAGGTGAAGCTATAGCCATTCTGATATACCATGGCCAATGCGAAACCGCAAAAATCATTGAGCCGACGAAAATAGCTAAATAATCTTTTTTAATCAGCCCATAAATTCGTGTCTGAAAGTATCCGACATAAAAAATATCTTCATAAATAACTTGAATTAAAATTTGTACGACCGTCCCGAAAATTATTGCAGAGGAAGCCATTTGCCAACCGCCGAGAAGCCCCGGCAGAAGTCCGTCGTTGAGCATAAGATACACAAATACAAATAATAATCCTACAGCAAGAGCCTTTTTCCAATCTATCAAATGAAGTCCAACAGAACGCATCCCTTGCCGCTTCTTCATCAGAAGCACAACCAGCACAGCGAGTTGCACGCCATTAAATGCTTGGTTTATCCAAAACCCCGTTGGTAAAAACGGAAAAACATCGACCAACACAGTAACCAACATGATTATCGCAAAAAACAACAAGGCATGAATGGCGTCCTTTTTAGTGTACTGCGCCACTTCCTCTTGATAAGTTGGCGGTCGGTAAAGATCGCTCATAACGACAACTCCCTTTATTTTTTTTCAAAGTGACTACGGCATTCTATAATTTAATTATTGGCGTTGTACCGCTTTTTTTCGCAAGTGGTTGTTTTTGGGGTGTAAGTGGGAATATAGCAGGGTGAAATGCTTGAGATTTCTTGTCATAATATGGTAGAATAATGGAGCGGGGTGAGAATTTTTATGAAAATTGAAATAAAAGTCGAACCGAATATCTTAGAGCCTGTTATCGTGATTCAGACCCCAAAAGTAACGTCAGAAGTTATGGCGTGGATTGAGCGGTTTGAGGAAGCGGAAGTTAAACACTCGTCTTTGATGGCAAAAAGAGATGACAAGATATTTATTGTAGAACCAAAACAAATAGAGATTATCAGGACAGAGGGCGGCGATATAAAGCTGTATAACAGAGAAGCGCAGAGATACACTATTACAAAACCACTTCACGAGATTCAAGAATGGTTGGGAAGTGGCTTTGTTCGAATATCAAAATCTTCAATTATAAATATAGATAGGGTAGACCACATATCTCAATCTTTCAAGACCTCTATGTATGTCGTAATGAAAAACGGGATAACTGATTATATTTCACGGAAGTATTGGGCTGATTTTAAAAAGCTCTTTGGAGCTTAGGGGGTTGGGCGAAATGATCAAAACGTTGTTTAAATATACCGCATACGGACTTGCTGTTGGCAGTTTATATCTTGTGGTTCTGCTTATATTATTGGATTTGTTTTGGAAAGACATGTTTTATGCGCTTACACAAGACTTCACCATAAACGTATTAGGCGGTCTGGCAATCGGCACTGTGGCTTCTGCAAGCGGAGTTGTTCACGAGTTCGATAATCTGAATTCGGGTTTGCAAGCAATCATGCGTGCTGTCATTGTGCTGATAGTGGCATTACCCATTGCGTTCGGACTAGGCTGGATTTCATCAGCTTCACCAATAGCTATTGTGATTGGAATTGCAGTATGGCTACTGATGTTTGCCGCCGCTTGGTTTGGTTTTTATCTGTTCGGTAATAGCGAAGTGAAGAAAATTAACGACAAAATAAAGGCTCGTGATTCCAAAGATTGAAGCTTGAGGGGTTAGCCTGCAAGCTTCATTATCTTCTCAATTAACCAAATCGCTTATCATTCTTTGATTATCCGGTTGTATTGTGTCGACCGCCACACGGTTTACTTTTTCTGCGTCGCATTTTTGGCAAAGGTGTATAATTTGCCATCCTTTTTTGCCATTGTAGCGGATACCGACAGGTCTCATCATACCTCGGCAATGACTACTTCTGTCGCCGGGAGTATTGTCGACGTGAAGCGAGTATAGACATTTCGGACAATGATTGCGATAACTGCCATTGGTTAATGCTTGGACATCTGCACCGCAATTGATGCATACAAATCCTGTGTTTTCTGTTTTTCTACTCACACCGAGCCTCCTAATATTTGTTTTTCAAATATTGGAAGGCGGGGTTCTGTTTGTTCTTAGCGTTTAACGCTTTTCGGGCTTAATGGGAGAGAGACCGATTCTCCGCTACCCTCTTGAGGCGGCGAATACTTCCGATTCCTGCTTCAAAGGGACATATCGCATCCCCTTATCCGAACTATTTCCGGTTTTATTATCCGTCTCTCAGCGAGACGTTTTGTACCGAACAATGTATGGCAGTCATACGCCACCATCCAACGGTAGGTGTCATCCCATTTCACCGACCCACGGCGTCATCCCCCGTTAGTATGTGAGTTGTCTGTTTAGTCGTTTCAAAATATCCTCCCCTCTTTTTTGATAGCTGTCATTACAACAAGGGCTATGTCATTATCAATGTCGGCATCCAGCAAGTCTTTGTCCCCGGAGTGTTGTTGCTCATCCAATAACCGATTTGCCCACGAATACCAGACATCTTTCGGGTTTGGCATATTGTAGCAAGCGGTGATATCCACTGTGCCGACCTTCTCCCAATGTCGTTTCCACCAGTCTTTACTATGAAAGGTGAAAAAATCAGGAGGCCAATGCTCTTTCAAAGTCTGTGGATAACCACTTTCAAACTCCCTGACAAGCCCCGGGCAAACAATTCCGAACTGCCCACCATGTCTGACAAGCTTTGAGTATACTTCAGGAAAGTACATTTCATCTGTGCCATAATAATGATAACTGTCGATAGAAATAGCAACATCGAAAAACTCGTTGGCATATGGCAGTGCGTGAGCTTCTGCATTTATCGGAAATACCCGGTCAGCGACACCTGCTTCTTCAAAGCGTTTTAGATTGTCCGTTGCACTAATCCACAGGTCATTGGCAAACACAGTAACTCCATATTCTTTTGCCAGAAATACAGATGTTATGCCCTTACCGCACCCCATGTCCAAAACTTTCATGCCGGGTCGCAAGTCTAGGTTTTCGCATAATTCTTCAAGAAGCCACAAAGGGTGTGGTCCCATCCAATTATCTTCAATCCATTTTGAATCATACTTTTTACTTTTGTGATATTCTTTCATTACTTTTATAGACCTCCATAATTTTTTATGGTGATTAACCGCTAGATATGTTTTAATGCTCTGAATGGGTAGTTCTTTCTGCGTTGAGTGCATATTATCATCAAGAATGGCTCAGATTTGGAAATTTCTTGAAAAAAGCGACCTTGGTAATACAGAATGTCAAAGCGTCGTATTTTCTTCCACGCACTTCTCGATAGTACCGTTTTCGTTCAGTCTCAGAAAATCCGAGTTTTTCAGCCAGTCGTACCATCGGAGTGTTTCCAGACCATGTTTGTGTGTATAGGGTTTCTTCTTTATCAAATAGATGCGCCATATAAGCTGATAGCGCAGCTTTGCCATAGCCTTTGTTGCGCTCAATCGGACTAGGAATGCCAATGCCAACAGCACAAACATTCTTTCCGTCAAACTTTGTGTCGTAACAAGAAACCCAACCAATATGGTTTCCGTCAACAGTATGGATTTCAAGTTTTGAGTAAAAGTGAGGGTCTTTATTTAATAGTTCACGTTGGCATTCTAAAAATAGTGAATCATCTTCATCTGTCTCCCAAGGAGCGTCCCAATCAGCCCATTCGATTTCAGTAGTTGTCCAGCGGATGTAGTCATCTATATCGCTCTCTTGAATGTAGCGCAAACGTATTAAGTCATTAATATAAATCATTTTACTCATATTTTCTTGATTTTCTCCTAGATTTCGGGCATAATAAGGTTGTACTTGATTTTACCCGAAATGAGGTGACTTTGTATGGATTATATAAAAAGGGATATTGACCAACTGGTTTTGGAGGTTGCAGAAAGTTATTCGGCAGTTATTATAACCGGTCCGCGACAAGTTGGCAAGACAACCACCCTTAGAAGATTGCTGGGAGAAGGGCGGAGGTTTGTTTCTCTGGACAATAAGGAAAATCGGCAACTTGCGCAAACCGACCCCGAATTGTTTTTAGAACTCAATCCGGCACCAGTAATCATTGATGAGGTACAATATGCACCGGAATTGTTTCCTTACATAAAAATGGAAATTGATAATGGTGCATTACCGGGAAGTTATCTGATGACCGGTTCGCAAATGTATCAGTTAATGAAATTGGCGGGTGAATCTCTTGCCGGACGTGCCGCTATTCTTCGTATGTCGGGACTTTCACAACATGAGATTTATGGTTATGGTGTGTGTCTGCCATTTACGTTGAACTCGAATGCTTTGCAAAAACGTGTGGCACTCGGCAAGCCCGTAGATGTTCTTGGGCAATTTGAGCGTATTTGGAAAGGCTCGCTACCTGCACATATCAGCGGGAAACACTCAAACCGAGATGTGTTTTACAGCAGTTACATTGATTCTTATATTGACCGTGATATCAAAGATATGGTTGATTTAAAAGATGAGTATGTGTTCCGTGACTTTGTGCGTGCCGCCGCCTGCCGTGCAGGAGAAATGCTTAATATTCACGCTATTGCAACGGACGTGGGTGTTTCTGACGAGACGGCAAAAACGTGGCTCTCTTACATGGAAAAGTCGGGAATTATCTTTTATTTACGTCCGTTTTCCAATAATTTACTGAACCGTACTATTAAAAAAACGCCTAAGCTATACTTTTTTGATACAGGCTTGGTGGCATATTTGACGAAATATTCATCAGCTGAAATCCTGATGAACGGCGCAATCAACGGTGCAATTTTAGAAAACTATGTCGTGTCTGAAATACTCAAAACCTACACGAACAACGGCTTGGAATATTATGCGCACTATTATCGTGATGTTGACAGCAAGGAAATAGATGTGATTTTGGAAAGCGATGGGGAACTTCATCCCATTGAAATAAAAAAAACAGCCTCCCCATCATCGGAATTAACGAATACGTTCAAGGTGTTGGATAAAGCGAGTATAGCAAGAGGAATCGGAGCAGTGATATGCACCAAAAAAGAATTATCGGCAATTGATAAGAGAGCTATGATAGTTCCCGTTTGGGCGATATAATCTAGAGGATGGTGATTTTGTGAAAAAACCGTTTATAATTTCTTTTTTGCTTATTATTGTTACGCTATGTTTGGGAAGGGTCGCTCGATTTTGCATTACGCCACACCATCGAGTGTGAAGCCCTTGGTGGCATCGACGATTTTATTGCATTTTTATGATAGAATAATTCATTGTGATATTGAAATAGTTGGTGATACTTTAGTCGTCACTAATAAAACCAACGGGTATATTATGGATATTACTTTTTCGCAAAATGCGGAGTTTACGAAAGTTACATTTTCTGTGTTGCGTAATTTTGTATTGGAATAAGAGACCGTTGGAACTAAATGATTGAATTTGGAGTGCATCTAAAAAACCATTGTAGTTACAATGGTTTTGGGAGGATTGGCGGAAAGGGCGGGATTCGAACCCGCGGTAGGTTGCCCTACACAGCATTTCCAATGCTGCACCTTACGACCACTCGGACACCTTTCCGCTTATCTTTTCGTCCGAATTATCGCCACCGCTTGTAGCTCTGTGGGAAAATATCAAAAGCTTGGATTATTCCTACAATTTTCGTCAGATCAAAATTACCCGCACGCGTTGCATTGCAACACGTGCGGATACTTATGTATATAACACTTGTCAAAGCCGAGTTATGACAGGCCTTGAAAATTATTCAAAAGAGTTGAAAAAGTGTTGACATTTGATTAGCTTGTTGATATCATTGCGTTACAAAAGTAATGTCGAGTGACATATGTCGCGACCGGAACGTATTAATAACATTATCTTAAAAAGGGAGGATGTGGTCGAATGGATAACTACAAGATTAAAGTAATAACAAACAGCGAGACAATAGAAACAGTAGAAAATGAGTTGATTCAACCTGCTGGAAACAAAGTGCTTGTCAAGGTTGACGCTTGCGCGATTTGCACACTGGAACAACGCGTTTTCAATGGAACGATGAAAATGTATCCGTTTGCCGGAGGTCATGAAGCAGCAGGTATAATAGTATCAGTAGGCGACAAGGTGAAAACTGTCGTGTCGGGAGACAAGGTTGCGGTTAGATTGCTTAATAGCTGTGGTGTTTGCTACTATTGCAGAAGTGGTAGTGAGAACCAATGTATAGAATCATTCAAAGCTAATACTCACGAAGGTTTCTCGGGACCGGGCGGATTTGCAGAATATATGCTACTCGAAGACAAGCAGGTCTTTAAAATGGCAGATGATTGCGATCTTACTCATGCTTCGCTTGCCGAGCCACTTGCATGCTGTGTTCACAGTATACGAAATGCAAACATAGAGCTATCAAATGATGTCGTTGTTGTTGGTGTAGGAATTATGGGAGCAATGCATATCAAGTTGGCAAAGCTGTGTGGAGCAAGGGTTATCGCAACAGAAATCAGTGATGAACGACTTGAGCTTGCGAAAAAAATGGGAGCAGACGATGTTATCAACTCAAGTAAAGAAAACGCAGTTGAAAGAGTCAAAGAACTGACACAATCAAGAGGTGCTGACGCAGTATTCTGTACGGCAGCACTGCATACACTTGCGGCTGATTCTATACAGATGGGAGGGAAGCTTTCCAGAGTTGTGATGTATTCATCTTTCCACCCTGACGTTCCTGTGGAGTTGAATGTCAACAAGCTACATTCTAATGAAATGATCATCACCGGTGCGTTAAATCCAAAAGTAGATGATTTCCAAATAGCTGCACGTTTGATTTCGCAAAGACAAATCGACATGTCTCTGATAATTTCGGGAGTATATAAACTTGAGGATCTGACTGATGCAATTAGGTATGCAAGCAATCCCTCAACATATCGGGTGATTATTCGTCCGTGATTGAGGAAAGTGCTTCAATAAAAACAATTTAATTGAAAGGAGATATTTATTTTGGGAAGTATAGCAACAAGAATGAACCATATATTTAATCAGGATGGGAAGACGCTAATATTAGCAATGGATCATGGTGCGAACTTTGATGTTTTGCCCGCATTGAAGGATTTAGGCAAGATAATCCGCGAAATTGCCTTTGCCGGAGCGGATGCTTTTTTAGCAACTGTAGGTATGGCAGACAAGTTCGGAGATAGTTTTATGGGGAAAGGGATTATTCTCAGAGCTGACGGAGCTGTTTCGCATTTAGGAGACAGAAGTAGGCCAATGAAAGTAGTCGTAACGCCGGAAGACGCATTACGTCTGGGAGCGGATTCGATCATTACCATGGCTTTCCCGGGGTCAAAGTTCGAACAGGAAATGCTTGATGGATATTCCAGAATCGTCTTAGAAAGTAAAAAGTGGAATCTTCCAGTCACTGCGGAGGCACTTCCGCGTGGATTTGAAGGGGGAGAAGATTCTCGCACTCCTAAAAACATAACTTTTGCTTGTCGGATGTCTGTAGAGCTAGGTGCTGATATTGTGAAGACAGAATATACCGGAGATCAAGAAAGTTTCAAGGAGTTGACAGAGAGCGTGTTCGCACCAGTTGTTATTTTGGGCGGCGGAGCAAAAGTGCCTGAAAGGGAAATGCTGCAAAATATTAAGGATTCTCTCGAAGCTGGTGGTGCTGGTATAGCCATGGGGCGTAACATTTGGGGACATAAAAACCCTGCCAGATATACGGCTGCAATTGCTAAGATGATTCATGAAAATTGTAGTGTTGATGCGGCATTGAAAGAACTCAATGAAATTTACTAATCGCACATCTATCACGAATTTAATCATTAAATTTTAAGAAAAACAGAATTATAATGATTTGGGAAGGAGATTCATTATGGAACAAAAAACACGTAAACTAGGGATGTTTGATTGCGCATTTCTCTTGATAGGAGGAATGATCGGCAGTGCGATTTTCTCGTTGTCTGGTGTAACAATGTTTAGAGCGGGTCCAGGAGCGATTATCGCATGGATTATTGCAGGTTTGATATTGTTTGCATACGGGCTGATTAATGCAGAGCTCGCAACTGTCTTTCCAAAATCCGGAGGTACATATGTATTTCCGTCAAAAGCATTGGGGAAAACAGAAAAGCAAGGTAAACTATGGGGATGGATTTGTTGCTGGGCATACTTATTTGGATGCATTGCCGGAGCGGCATTCGGAGCGATTTTCATCAGCGTATTTTTAGGAGTATCTTTTCCGGCGTTGGGAGCTTATCAAGTGCCGCTAGCAGTTGGGGCTGTGGTGCTTTGCGGCATTCTTAACGTATTTAATGTTAGAGTTCCTGGGAAAGCCAATACAGTTATTTCGATTGTATTGATAACAACATTGCTGGCGTTTGTCGGAATAGCATTCTTCGGCGGTCGGTGGAATCCATCCAACTTTACGCCCTTCTTCACTCAGGGCATAGATGGTGCTTTTGGCTTTATTGGGGCTATCCCAATTGCGATGGTAGCCTACGGAACTATAGTGGCAGCAGCTTTTATGGTGGGTGATATTAATAATCCTAATAGGACGGTTCCACGGGCAATGAGCATTGCAATGGCAGTTGTTATAACAATCTATACTTTAGTAATAATTTCTACTTTAGGATTAATTACTGCCGGTTTCCTTGCAGAAAACCCGGGGATGGTATTCATTCCTCTGTTTGCAGCGGCATTTACGCAATTAAGCCACATACCGTTCATAGCACCGCTTATTTCGATTTCTGCTTTGATGGCTCTTATAACAACAGTATTGATTTTAGTTATGTTGACGTCAAGAGTTATTCAGGCAGCAGCAATTGGTGGAATACTCCCTAAATTCTTTGAAAAAAACAATGAAAAAACAGGAACTCCTGTTCGTGCTGTTGCATTAATGACTATTATCATTGGTGCGTTGGCAGCATTTCCGAACCTAGTCAGCTTCATTGTGGATTTTGGAGCTTTGTGTAATGCAATAGTCATAATGATGATATGCATAACAGTTATTTATGCACGCAAAAAAAATCCCGATGCTGGCTTCTTCAAGGCACCCGGCGGAAATGCACTCCCTATTATAACAATGATTGTTATAGCCTCAACATTCATACCCGGAATTCTTGAAGGTGGATGGATGCTGTGGGCGTGGACAGGTGGATATTATGTAGTTGGTATGATCATATATTACATAAGCACAAAAAGAAGGGTTGTTCAGGAATCCAAATCCAAAACTTAAAAGTCCTAATATGAAAAGAGGTGTCGAACCTATGGTCGAGATTAAGAATATAATCGGAAGTAATTTTTCGCTAAAAAATACCTGTGTGGCATACGGGCACTTTGATGGAATGCATCTCGGACATCGCGAATTGATTAACAAGCTGTGCGGAACTGGAAAGCAACAAAATTTGAATTCTGTTTTGATAACGGCCACTACAAATTCAATAGCTGAGAAAGTAATTACAACGGATGAAGAAAAAAGCTATCTGCTACAGTCAAACGGGCCGGATGTAACGATATTCGATAAGATGAAAATCGAAACGACAGAATCTTTCATTCGAAATGTCTTGCTTAAACAGTTGGGCGCCAAGGTGTTGGTGGTAAGTGAAGACAATGCTGAAATAGGTGTATTAAGAAGCTGTGCATCTAAATTTGGGTATCAATTGATTGAGTGTCCCACAGCTACGGTCGATAAAAAAGCGGTTACATCAAAGCGAATATTAGCTGAGCTTGAGAACAATAATGTAGAAAAAGCGGCTGAGTTGCTGGGTCATAACTACTTCGTTATGGGTGAAGTTGGATATGGCAAGCAAATAGGAAGAACGGTTGGTTTGCCGACAGCAAACATTACTTACAAGAAGAATAAGTATTTGATTCCTGATGGTGTCTACGCAGTCATGACAGAGGTTGACGGTGTGAAATACAAAGGGCTGTGCAATATCGGAAGGCGACCTTCAGTCGACAGCTTTGATTATATTACTGTTGAAAATCATCTCCTTGACTACAATGCCGACCTATATGGAAAAGTTATAAAGATGGACGTTCACTTTTACATACGTCCAGTTATGAAAATGAATGGAATGGATGAAGTGTTGGCTCAAGTCAAAAAGGATTTGCAAGCAATCCGTGGGAAGTTTGAAAAAATGGAGTAGTTAAATGGGAACTGGTCAATAAGTGATCAAAAGTGTATAATGATTATTGCCTTACAATATGAATGAAGTGGAGTAATAGTCATGATAAAAAAGTTAGAATTAGATGAAGAAACCTTGGCAAAATATGCCCAAATAGGGTATTACTATCACAAAGACGGGATGACACAGGCAGAAATCGCAGATAGGATGCAAATGTCCCGGCAACGAGTAAATCGTATTCTTGGAGAATGTATTGAACTAGGAATAGTTGAAGTTCGTATCTGCGCACCAAGCTCTAATATTTTGGAGTTAGAAAGTGAGATAGAGAGTAGGTACAATCTCAAAAAAGTGCGTGTAGTAAACGGTGTCACAAAAGAGAATGCACACAGTGAGCTTGGCTTCAGAGCCGGACAATACCTTTCGGAGATCATGCGTGATAATGATGTAATTGGGTTTTCCAGAGGTGCAACATTGGGTGCTTTAGCTGACCAACTGCCTGTTATAACACGCAAAGGTTTGGTTGTGACTCAATTGATGGGTGGATGGAATAGTGGGTATAGCGACAAGGATGGAGATGACATTATCCGGCGTTTTTCACGCAAAATTAGGACAGATGTTAACTGTATGTTTGCGCCGGTAATGGTTCATAATGAACATTTTAAGCAGCTCTTGTTCAAGGAACCATATTTTATGAAGGCTTATGAAATCGCTTGCTCATCTACCATAGCAGTGCTTGGAATAGGAGAAGCACGTACCCACATTCCGTTACCTGCGAGTGAAAAAACGTATTTTGACGCACTACCCGATAAAACTGCCGGAGAGGTTTGCACTCACTTTTACGACATTGAAGGTGTGCCTGTAAAAACAAGCTTTGACGACCGAATAGTTGCTATCTCGTTAGAGGATTTGAAGCGAATACCGATACGAATCGGCGTAGCGGGAATGCCGTCGAAGCTTTCCGCTATAAAAGGGGCTATCCGAGGGGGATATATCAACGTTTTGATTACTGATTCTGATACAGCATCAGCATTATGCAGGTAGATGCCGTAGTGTGAGCTTATAAGGGATTGGTTTGAAGTTATCTCTGCTAGATAGTGTCTGATGATAAAAACAAGTATTTGGAGAAAGTGAAAATGGAATATCTAAGTGCGTTTAGCAAAGAACCTTACAAACTATATATCAATGGCTCTTTTGTCCCGAGTGATTCGGGGGAGATAATTGAGATGAGAAACCCTGCTACCGGGGAGTTGTTGGCGAAGGCGTATCAGGGGAATGAAGAAGATGCACAAATGGCTATATTCGCTGCAAGGAAGGCTTTTGACGAGGGCCCGTGGGGAGAGATGTCGGGCACTGAGCGGGGGGTCTACCTATCAAAAGCAAGAGAGATATTAGCTTCGCGTGCGGAAAGCTTCGCAAAAATAGAGACGGCTGATGCAGGCAAAAACTATCCAGGCGTACTGCACTATGAAGTGCAACAGAGCATAGATGCATTTGACTTTTATGCCCATAAAGCACGAACGATAAGTGGACATTCAATGTCAATTGATTCAACATGCTTTGCTTATGGCGGATGGCGTCCCTACGGAGTGGTGGGAGAGATTCTTCCTTGGAATGGTCCGCTGATGATGGGGTGTCAGAAGGTTTGCGCAATTCTTGCAGCAGGCAACACTGTTGTAATAAAACCACCGGGCTGGGCTTCAGCAAGTTTGTTGGCTTTGGCCGAGGTGTTCCATGATGCCGGATTCCCTGCCGGGGTAATAAATATAGTCACTGGAAGCGGTAGTGTTGTTGGTGATGCCATTGTACGTAGCCCTCTGGTAGATATGGTTTCTATGACAGGAAGCACCTCTACAGGAAAAGAAATCATACGTTCGTCTGCCGATACTATCAAGGCACTTGCTTTGGAATTGGGCGGAAAAAGCCCAAACATCATATTTGACGATGTTGACGTTGAAAGTGCTGCAAAATGGGCAACGCAAGGTTTTACTTTACACTCAGGACAAGTATGTGTTTCGGGCACGCGGATTCTTGTTCAGCGTAACATATACGAGCACTTTACAAAAGAAGTGAGCAAGTGCTGTCAAGACTTCAGACCCGGCAACGGTTTTGATTACGAAAAAGGCGTGAACTTTAACACACTCATACATGCAAACCATGCCAAGGAAGTGTGGCAATATATTAAGTCAGGTAAGGATGAAGGAGCCAGATTGATTTGTGGCGGAGAGCCTTATACCGAACCCGAACTTGCAAAGGGACACTTTGTACCGCCAACTGTTTTTGCAGATGTAACTCCGGAAATGACGATTTTCAAAGAAGAAATTTTTGGGCCGGTTGCATGTATTACCCCGTTTGATAGCGAAAAAGATGCCATCACTTTGGCAAACATGACCGACTATGGGTTGGCAGGGGCAGTTTTTTCCACTGACATCAAGCGTGCGCATAGAGTGGCAGAGCGAATTCGGGCAGGTCAAATATATATAAATACATATTTTAGCAAGGGTATACTGGACGTTCCTACTTCAGGTTGGAAAGAGAGTGGACTTGGTGTAGCAGGCATTTATAAATACATGAATAACAAATCCATTTTTGTCAATCTTGAAGAACATAACTAAAATTAGCAGAGGAGGAAAAGACTGTCGATGTTAAAAGCAGTTTATTATATCAATCAGTTTTTTGCAGGTCTTGGCGGTGAGGAGATGGCACATGAGGGTTTACATGTGTTTGACGGAGCAAAGGGTCCTGCAGTCGGATTAGCTGAGTTGGTAAAAAATGAAATGACAATAGTAAAATCAATAGCATGTGGTGATAACTTTTTTAATACGGATGCTAACTATGAAGAAATAAAATCGGAGCTACTAAGTATTGTGCGTGAGTGCAACGCAGATATCGTAATTGCAGGTCCCGCTTTCAATGCAGGTAGATATGGTGTTGCTTGCGGTAAGTTTTGCGAGCTTATACAATCCGAGCTAGGGATTCCAACTGTAACAGCTATGTTCAAAGATAATCCTGCTGTTCCAATGTATTTGCGCAAGGTCTACATAATGGAATGTGGAGAAACTGCTGCAGAAATGAAAAAAGCCCTACCGCCTCTCGCGAAAATGGCGCTGAAGCTTGCAAAAAAAGAATTGATTGGTCCGGCACCGGAAGAGGGTTATTTTCCTACAGGGTATAGGCGCAATGAATTGGACGAACGTTCTGCTGCATCAAGAGTAGTGGATATGCTTGTTAAGAAGATGAAAGGTGAGCCTTACCGCACTGAAGTGGAGTTGCGAAGCGATGAAAAAGTCCAATCAGCTCCACCACTTGACGACTATAGTAAAGCAAAGTTCGCTATCATAACAACAGGAGGGCTTGTACCCAAAGGCAATCCTGATAAATTGCGTATGTATTCATCAGTTTCCTACGGGACTTATGAAATCGACCCTAAAACATTAAATAGCAAGCACTACGAATCAGTCCACGGTGGTTATGATACAACCGCTGTAAACAAAGAACCACAACGTTTAGTGCCATATAATGCGACATTAGACTTAAAGAAGCGCGGACTTATCGGAGATATAGCACAATATTTCCTTTCTACTTGTGGTATTGGTACGAATGTTACAATGGGCAAGAAACTTGGGGCTCAAATGGCTGAGCAGCTAAAAAAAGACGATGTGAGTGCTGCTTTTTTGACATCTACTTGAGGGACGTGTACGCGTTGCGGTGCAACGATAGCGAAAGAACTTGACAGAGCAGGTATACCGTGTGCACACATAAATGCTTTTGTGTCAATCGCACAATCGGTAGGTGCTAACCGAATTGTTGTCGGAGGTGACTTTACCAGTCCTGCAGGTGATATAGAACTTCCACCCGATCGTGAGGAAGCATATAGAGTTAGAATTTTGGAGAAAGCGTTAGAAGCAATGAAGACGGATGTTGAAGAGCCCACAATTTTCAGTGTTCGAAAAGGCGAAGGAGGTATGTGATTTGGCTATGAAGCTTACTCGCCGCTACTATCCGGTTAATGATTTAATCGAAGGTGAAACTTGCGGCTATAAAGACGGAGTGTTGACAGTTAATTATAATGAATTGCTTGAAGTTGCAAAACCATATACTAAAGCAATAAAGAAAATATGGTTCGAGGTTTGTCGCCCCGGTGAAAATGCAAGAATTATTCATGTTTTAGATACAATACAATGTATGTATAAAAAAGAGCGACCTGAAAACTGGGGTGGTGGCGAATATCCCGGAGTTATTAATTATCCATACACAGTTGGCGAAGGGGTTACACACTTGCTGGAAGGACTTTCGTTGATGCAGTGCGGTGCTCTTCCGTGGGATGAGTCGGCATCAAGCGGTCTGCTTTATTCACGCGATGCAATAATACAGAACACAGGTTTTTATAGTCATTACACTCCTTTTTCGCAGACTATTAACCTCATCATGAATTATGAGGTGGAAGAAAATAAATCTTCAGAGGAATATGACACTGATATCCGCAATAGCTCTGTAGCAGTGGCTGCTTATCTGGCAGAGCTTACATCTGGAACAGAGCCGGGAAGAGAAGAGGTTTTTGACAATACCCCTGTCGATGGACTGCCTAACGTTGCATTTGTTTGGCAATGTCAAAATCAAGGTGTGTATGCAAACACATTGCTATATGGACAGCCAATTTATGACATAGTACCCACCCTTCTGGAACCAAATGAAATGTTGGATGGGTGCGTGGTTGGCGGAAATATTGCATGGCCTGCATTTAAGGTTCCTACATATGTACATGTTAATCATCCCATATTGATGGAGTTGTACAAACGGCATGGGGTTGATTTGAATTTCTCCGGAGTGATACTTTGTCGTAGCCATAACCCTAGTAACTGGCACAAAGACCGCTGCAGTCAGTTATGCGCCAAAATAGCCAGCCAGTTGGGTTGTGAAGGCATTGTGATGGCGTGGGAAGGTGGTGGAAACGCAGCCATTGACGGTATGCTTACTATACAAAACGGCGAGCGCAGAGGTATAAAAGGAGTGCTTACAACCTTTGAATTTGGCGGAAAAGATGGAACGGAAGGGCAGTTACTAGTTGACTCTGTACCAGACGCAGATGCAATAGTAAGTGCGGGCAGTTGGGAGAGGGATGTACGACTGGAAGCTGTTGGAAAAGTCTATGGAGGCGACCATCTGCGATTAAACAAAGAAATGGGCGGTTTTTTTCCGTGTGGCAAAGCAGAGGTAGAATTCGACACTGCGGTTCACCTCTATATGGGAGGAAATCAGAGTGCATATAGCAAAATTACAGCGCACGAGTATTAACCACATTTATTCTCAGAGAGCAAACAGCTATGCGAATCTAGACATGATGGGCGGTGCTTAGTGTATGCAGGCTATTAGTACTACAAGCCTAGAAAAAAGTAAAAAACGTTTCAAGCTATCTTCGGTTACTCCCTATTTGTACATGTCGCCAATTGTTATTTTTGCGATAGTGTTTAGTTATTTTCCTTTCTTAAGAACAGTTGCTTTTAGCTTTTCGAGAGTGAACAGGCGTGGAGAAATACTAGAGTTTGTCGGGTTGGATAATTTTATTTCTGTGCTTGGACGGGATGACTTTATCATTAGTCTGCAAAATACACTTACCTTGACTGCGATGTATGTACCGCTCAGTCTGTTTATTGCTTGCGGGCTTGCGTTACTTGCAAATAAAAAACGATCTATGAGTGGTGCATATGAAGTCATGTTTACTTTGCCTATGGCAGTTTCAATGGCTTCTGCATCTCTCATTTTTAAAGTGATATTAAATCCTACTATCGGTATAGTGAACAGCGCTCTAGGAATTAGTTTCGGTTGGTTTCAAGATACCGGTTACGCACTCATAGGCATTTTAGTGCTGTGTTTATGGATAGGGCTAGCTTTTGATTTTTTGCTTTTTCTTGTGGCTTTACGAGCAGTGCCAACCCAAGTGGTTGAGGCGGCAACAGTTGATGGAGCAGGGGTGTTTGGGCGTTTTTTTAAGATTCAATTGCCACTTATTATGCCTACGGTTTTCTTTTTAATGTGTACAAATATCATACTGAGTATGATGACAGTAACCCCGATTCTTATTCTGACTGAAGGCGGGCCATTTCGCTCTACGCAGACTCTGGTTTACTCAATGTTTGTTTTTGGTTACCAGAGCCTCAATTACTCGGTTGCAGCGGTATTTAGTTTAACTGTGTTTATTATTACATTTACATTTGTTCTACTTACATTCAAAATGGATAGAAGTATTCATTATCAGTAAAGATTTGGCTGTATCGCAATGATACAAGCAATGTGGAGGTACGTTTTGAAAGCTTTTGCTTCTCCCATGAAACAAAAAAATGGGATAGTCGATATCCTCATAACCGCTGTTTCGCTTGCAATAGGTATAGTCATTATATTTCCCGTTGTCTTTGCCTTTATGGCGGCATTTATGACATTAGGCGAATTCTCTAGGTATCCGCCGCCGTTTTTTCCAGAAAGTTTCCTGAATTTTGATAACTTCATTCATGTGTTCACACAATCGCCCATGTTGCGTTATTTACTAAACTCATTTTACGTCTCGGCTGTAGGATCTGCTGTCCGCCTCTCGTTTTCTGTTTTAGCAGCCTTTGCAATAGCTTTCTTTGAGTTTAGAGGGAAGAACTTCCTTTTCTTTATGGTGCTTGGTACAATGATGCTCCCCGGTGATACGCTTGTTATTGTTAACTTTCTCACAATCTCTACTCTAAATTTGATGGATAGTTATCTGGGGATAATGGTTGTATACTTTGTTGCTGCAATGCAACTATTTATGTTGAGGCAGAGCTTTAAGAGTGTGCCCAGAGAACTTCGCGATGCAACATCCATTGATGGGGGAGGAGACTTGAGGTTTATGTGCCATGTTCTCCTTCCTATGTCAAAACCGATTCTGTTTACATTGTACGTTCAGTCTTTTGTCAGCCTATGGAATCTTTACTTGTGGCCATTACTTATAACAAACAGAACAGAGATGCGTACAGTTCAAATAGGCCTTGCCATGTTGACAACCGTTGAAGCAACTAATTACGATGTGGTAATGGCGGGAGTGGCAAGTGTTTTAATTCCTTCGATAGTTTTGTTTGTTTTCTTGAGGAAAACTATCGTAAGGGGAATGATCAGCGGTGCTTTGGTTGGGTGACTGGCGATACGCTGATGCTAGTGCATCGAATTCCAAATAACTAGACCAATATTGCACTGTCTTTTTCCGTCATACTGCGTTGAAAAATCTTGAAAGGCCACTGGCATTACTGCAATTTTTCGCCTTGTCTGACGAAAAAATCCAGCACAATCTTAATCTAGCTATTTGAAATACGACACACTAGTTTGAGAAGTTAGTGAAAAATCGTGCGAAAGCGCGGTTAAGATATTCAAATTATTGCAAAATTGGAAAGGATAAGGGATTTTATGGAAACGAGCAGAATGAAGAACTTGTTGGTAGTAATATTTTTCACAATGGTTATCTTAGGTGTGCTTATAGGGTGTGCAGCAACTCCCGAATCGGCATCTCCAGCATTACCTGCTGACAACACAAATGTTGCACAACAGGAAGATACTGGTGATCCTGTTGTAGAAAGAACTCCTCAGAATTTAGTTTTGTGGCACTCAATGACGGCCAACTCGGGGGTGGTGCTTGACGAATTGATAGCGAAATTTAATGAAACAGTCGGCACAGAGTTGAACATCAATGTTGAAGCAATTTTCCAAGGCAGCTATGCTGATAGCTCTGCTCAACTTCGGATACTGCTTGAAACTGGTAATACCACAGCTTTGCCAGACATTAGTCAAATCGATGCCACAGGTATGATTGATATCAAAGATTCGCCATACCTTGCAAGAGCGTCTGCCTTTGCAACGGCTGATCCTGATTTTGATATCTCACAAATTCATCAGGTTATGCTGAACAACATCACTTATATGGATGAACTTTTAGGTATGCCCTTTGCCATTTCAATGATAGTAATGTACTATAACAGAGATATGCTTAATGAGGCTGGATTTGATGCTCCGCCATCAACTCTCGCTGATATGGCAGAAATGCTTCCTGCACTAACGCAAGTTAATGCTGATGGGTCGGTCGATATATACGGCTTTGCACTAAGTCCGGCAACTCCGACAATTCAAAGCTGGATAGGTCAGCAAAATGAAGTATCCTTTATCGTAGATAATCGAAATGGTAGAGCAGGTGATCCTACGAGAGTTGTCTTTGATGAAGAAGGAACAATGGCAGTCTTCCTAAATGAGTGGAGAAATCTTCATGCAACGGGAGGACTGAGGCACATTGAAGGCAATACAATGGAAGAATTCACTGCCGAAAGAATAGCAATGATGGTTGGCTCAAGCTCAAATATAGCTCCAATGCTGAGAGCGATAGACGGCAGGTTCGACTTGGGCGTTGCATTTTTTCCTCGAGTTAACGAGCAAGCCTCTTACGGCGCAACACAAGGTGGGTCGTCATTATTCATGTTTGATAAAAATGACCCCGATAGAACTACTGCTGCATGGGAAGTATTGAAATTCCTTGCTTCGGATGAAGTGCAGGCACAATGGAGTGCAGGGACAGGTTATTTTGCAGTTAATGTAGGCTCGCCTGAATTTGCCATATATCAAGATAACCTTGAGATGTATCCACAATTTGGAGTGGTGGTACAGCAACTTTACGCTACGCATGCGGATATGCAAGGTATATGGATTCCATCAAGTTTTCAAGTCTTTACGGAATTCCGCAATGGCGTGATCAGCATGATTGAAAATGACAGGTCCGTTGAGGAAACAATAAATGACCTAGCAATAACAATCAACGATATACTCGACGAATTTCACTTACTTAATCGATAAGGGTATTAGTATGAGACTATCTACATCAACAAATATATGCGCTTTTGCCCGAGGTGGTGGGCGCTTGAGCTTTGACAATATTATATGTATATGCGCGGAGGCAGGTTACAAAGTGCTTGACATAAATTTTTGTGAAGCAATGAACCCGTCTTCGCGAATGCGTACTAATGATTGGCAGGAATTTGTTCATGAGATAGGCGAAATAGCAGCGAGATGCGGGATAACATTCTCACAGTCACATTTGCCATATTATGATGTTTTCAACAATACAGATGAAGAAAAAGCTACTCTTTATGAGAAACTAATCCATCGGTCAATCGTTGGAACGAGGCTACTTGGAGCGAAATGGGCGGTGACACATCCGTGTACCGATTTCTCTTCAGCTGATATGTCAGTATTAAAGCAAAAAAACATCGATTACATTATGAAGCATATTGAAGTAGCCGAAAGCAATAATATCGGAATTGCGCTTGAAAATGACTTTCTCATGAAGACAAAACAGATATATGCTTCAAATGTAGAAGAATTGTGCGACCTTGTGGATACATTCAATTCGCCATCGGTAGGTGTTTGTTACGATTTTGGTCATGCCGAACTTCAAGGGGATGACCACAGGGGTAACCTGAATTACATTGGGAAGAAACGCTTGAAATGTGTTCATGTTCATGATAATCATGGAGAGTGCGATGAACATTTAATGCCGTTTTACGGTATAATTGATTGGGAAAATGCAATGGCCGGCCTGCATGATATCGAATATGAGGGTGAGTTGACTTACGAAATACAGGAATTTGCGCGCCATTTACCTGACGATATGAAATATTTGGTAGTGCAGCAGTCTATTGAAATAGGGAAAAGATTATTGCTGCTAGGGCGCTGATTTTATGGCACACTCAACGTGGGAGTATTGACCTGTTGTGCGCTATGGCTGTAGTAAAATGAGGTGATGTGCACCCTTTTGTAGCGCCTACAGGGCGCAAGGAAAGGGGGCGTTGCAAAACTTCTTATTTTGCAACAGCCCCTTAGGACAATTTATGGCGGAAAGGGCGGGATTCGAACCCGCGGTAGGTTGCCCTACACAGCATTTCCAATGCTGCACCTTACGACCACTCGGACACCTTTCCGCATTATTAAATTGTAAGCTATGGTCTGCGTTTGGACTTTCGCCCGCTTGCTTAATAGTCGAACAAGTTTCGATTACGACCATTGCTCCGCTCAATTATAGTTTACGTGAAATGCAAAGTCAAGCGAAAATGGATGATTGGTATAAAGCTGATATAAAGCGGAAAATGAAAAAAATGAAAGGGGACAGATTTGCAGTGAAGTCCTGCAGGCAGTAAGTGGGAAAGGGACAATTTTTTGCCATGCATATCATGAATTATCAAATAATGCCAACTTTCCTTACCTTATTTACCATTTTATCTTGACATGTTGTGTATTGAGTAATAAAATACCTTGGATGAGAGTAGTGGAATGTAGAAAACCACAAAATGGTTTTACA
>Ga0136643_10003639_pt1 | contig 20876 bp, 10 predicted proteins | sample TergutLab28metaG_FD_96883 | JGI IMG/M metagenome (GOLD analysis project Ga0136643, IMG submission 96883) | Labiotermes labralis P1 segment gut microbial communities from Petit-Saut dam, French Guiana - Lab288 P1 (version 3) (version 3) | ecosystem: Host-associated > Arthropoda: Insects >...
CCTAGATTGAGCTATTCTCAATCACTTTGCATCACAGAAACAGTAATTTGTTAAGATATGTACCTGAGAACAGATCTAATCCAAGGGTAGTGACAGGAAAATGGCTATTGAAAAATTAAAAATTATCTACATAGCTCAAAAATAAAACATGGCCCAATACACAAATTAAAAACCAAAAAAAAAGAGTAATGAACTCAGGCTGATCAGACCCCAGACATGACACAAAAATCCAGAACACATGTATTCTTAACACCACTAAAATTATCTGTGGAGAATATTGTAAATGTTTGTGGGTTCAAGTGATTTTATAAACCTACAAATATAAATGTAGTATTTAGTGAGTGTGAATCATATCACCATGGCAGCACATCTCACCAAAAGTGACTGTGAAGTGTTGTATATCAAATGCAGTGGATGAGACTGATGACGCTATGTTGTGGAATGACTTTGAAAAGGATGGGGATTTTAGGAGTGAGTGTGAGGAAGATGAAGGCACCAAGTGTGAAGATGGAGACAGTGACACTGATTGGTAAAGGTAGATAAATCTGACATGCTTTGTGTATTAAGGTTATGCAATCGATAGTAAAATATTTCTTCTTAGCAAACATTTTATTTTTGGTGGGTCACCCTTTGGCAGACATGCTTATTTTGGGGGGGTTGTTTTAGATGAGAGTACTCTTGCATTCAGGAAGAAATGGTATACTTCAGACAGTGGACGATGTCCAATAAAGAAACGTATATGGCACAGCTGCTGTTAAACTTGTTCAGGCTAATACTCTGTTGCATCATCAATATGAGTTGAGTATTACATCTTCATATGTCTGTTCATTTTTAATTTTATTTACATGACATATTCAAAATATACGCCATTGTCTTCAATGAATTTTCTAGCTTCACTTATGAGCTCATTCCCATTAGTACCACTAACAACACCAAAATTATCTCAGTCCTCTGCACATACACTTAAATGTTTATGGCTCCATGAGGTTGGAATTTACAATGCAACAGACTTAGAATTCAGATATTTTCTGCACAGTAAACATATCTACCATGTACTCCTTTCCAGTATCCAGACTTTGAAACTGTCATAAACAGGACACATGGTGGTATATTATGTTTCACTCACAGTCACTTGGTTACCAGAGTTATAAATCTCGCTGAATTTCGCTGCTTCCTCCCAGGACAGCATGTATGTCTGCATATTAAATTTTATTCTCATACATGTCACTATAGTTGATGTATGTGTTCTCCGCAGATTGCAGGAGCCATGGTAGAGAAAGGAAAATCTTTGACAGATATTGCACAGACTGTTAGAATGGTTATGAAAGTTTTGGCCACGTATGGTGTGAGCCTTTCAGCATGCAGTCTACCAGGTGAACAATCAATTTATATTTGTAAATTCATTTATAAGAACAGTTTTGTGCATCAAAGTGTACCGTACTCCCAGACACAAGATGGAATGATATAGATAAGTTAAAATACATGAATGCTTGTACCCTCGGTTATGTGTATTCAGTTTTGCAATCGGAGGGCCATGAGGAGATCAAAACATTATCTTCCACCCCCACCCCCATTTTTACAGTGGAATGCATTCATACCCTAGGGATTACCTATATAGCATTTATTTGTAAACCTGATAATTGTAAAGCTCATGCACTGTATCACCCATACACAATAAATATAATGTTTTAGAAATATCTGTATTGCTATTTTACCATTAATTCTGTAGGTTTTGTCTGCTCATGATACCATCAGCTTCTCTATATGAGTAAAATGGAATCCATAATACTTATATATTGCATTCTTGCACATCACCCATTCTCTTGGTGTCTCACAAAATTGGTTGATTGCTGGGTTAAAAGTTTGCTCATCTGTATTTATATTACTTGTGATTGTCAAGAAACAATTTATTAAGAACAAACATAAAAGCTAAACTTAACTCTTCCATGTCAATTCATTGCTCATATCTATGAGGCAGGGTCTTCCAGTCATCCAAGACCCAGTCTGGCTGACTTAAAAAGTCTGATTTTTACTGCCTATAATTTGTAGATGATGCAAAAAGTCAGAATATTTTATTTTCATACCTCTTAGTACAGATATCTCTCGAAAGCGTTTTTTAAATTTTATGATTCAGCAATGTTTCTGTTGCCTGTAACACAACACATGAAAGTCTGGGTTCCAATTTAACCTACACTAGAACATTGTAACTGCATTTTCTCCATAACGTATGTCAGAGTCACAATGATACATATATTGAATGCTATATTCCTTTTATAATACAAATTAAGAATAGCTCATTGTATTGTTAGGTTCTGGACCATTGTTCAAAATTGGGCCTGATGAGATGGAGCTTGGACTTGGAGTCCATGGTGAAGCTGGTATAAAGAGAGTGAAGGTATAGTTGTAAATATTATACACTGCTTAAGGTTTATGGAGTGGGCATGTAAATGACCCTTGCGTCATGACTTTTTCCCAGTCTGTTGTGTATCACTTTTTCTTGAGTTAGCTCACTATAGTCCAATGCTTCAAACTGAGTTGTGTACTCTGCTTATTTGATACATTGCTCACTGGATTTAAATACTCCATTCTACCCCCCATTGCCACATGTTACCACCATTTCCCCTATGTTTAATCAGAGTACAGAAATATTATGCATGCCTCAAAATAAAATGTTAAAGTTTTGAATCCTCCCCCACCACCCTCTTTCACTTTTCACCAATGTCAACTGAACTTACATTCAGATTTCGTAAAGGTATCTAGGACATTTGGAGAATGGGACACTTTCAAAAATAACTCATAGAAACATGACAAGTGACACTTGGCCTACTCTTTTTTCAATTTTGTATGCTATAAGGTCATATATAATAAAAATGCATACATTTCATGTGCTTTTTTAAGCACCAGACCAAGAAATTTTCAGTGCTTAATTCAGCATTATATCCTAGCAACATATGGTAGAGCAGGTGTATCTGTGGGCATTCTTACCTGGAGCACAAACTGGAGGTGAGAGGTCAGTGCTTATGCTATAGCTGTTTTATGCCTGATGAAAGTGCCCCCACTAGCTGCTGAGTAGGAGGTTGGGTGGGTCCCAAGGCAAGTCTGGGTATGGTGGTAAAGAGAAAAGTGTGAGCTTCATCTAGGAATTAAATCCTGGTGTGTAGTACTGAGTAAACTATCTCAGCTGTATTGCATATCATCAGCCGAATCTGGTGTCTTACTCTCTGCTGTCTAAAACATTAAAAATTTAAATGTACGAAAATGTAAATTTATCTGCAGTTTTGTAAGTATCTGAAACTTGGTTGGTTTTTCACCGAGAGATGAATAAAGATTGTGGATGACTGAGAACAGGGTCCTGAGGAGAATATTTGGAGTCATGAGGAAGAAAGTGACAGAAAGCTTGAGAACATGGCATAGGGAGGAGCTTCATCATATGTATTCTTTATCAACAATTACTGGGATTTTAAAGTGGACAGTTGGAGGGGCAGGACATGTAGCCTGGATGGTACAGTTGAGAAATGCATATACCATTTTTGTTACAAAATTCTGCAGGGAAGGTAGGGATCTCTTGGAAAATCTAGGTGTAAATTGGAGGATAGTGTGCAAAATGGATCTTAAGAATAGAGGGTGGATAACTGCAGACTGGATTCTACTGCCTCGGTGTAGGTTCCAGTGTTTAACTGTTCTGAACAGTGTAATGAACAGTCCTCATGTTTGTACATGGAGCACAAACCATTAATGTAATTTTATCCAAGCACTGTATAAAGCTCCCTGATGATGGATCCCTTGTGATCCAAAACATGTTGGAGCAATTTTAAATATTTTTAAATATTTCATAATAATTCTGATTGTACCTACGAATTATATTTGTGCATCTGTTGGATAATAAAGTGTTTTAAGAGTAATAATCTTAATGTTCTGTGAAAGGTAAGGATTTTCATGAGTAGCTGGGCTCCTACTCAATTAAAGACTCTGTTCCATTAATTAATCAGTTCTATAGTTAGTGGGATGTCCCACGTGATCCAAGCCATGGAAGGAAGTCTGTATTTGAATAATAATTTCAGTATATTTGTCTTGCTAATATCATCAATTTAAAATCACTTTTGACATTGGATAACCTTTATTTGCATTATAAACTCACTGCAAGTCCTATTTTTGTCATTTATGCTGCAGATACACTGATTTGTGTTCTTTGTTATGATGGATATTATGCAAATTACCAACACAGTGCCTATTATGCATTCAATCAAATAGATATTTAATTTTAAATTGTACACATTTTTATGTATGCTTAATGCACAGGAATTATGTGGTGTTAATTAGTATGGAACACACTAAAAGATAGCTTGGCAATGTAAAATATGTTCAGTGTGTGAATTATTGGTGACAGTAATGACAAATTGAAATACACTACCAATAGAATAAAATGTTTTTACTAAAAAACACACACTTTGGCATATATGAAATATTGTGAAACAATAATTAGGAAGTATTCACTGGTGGCAACCCATTCTCCCAGCCTTACATTGCAAGCTTTAAACAGAATTTTCATGTTCATTTATATACTGTTGTATTTCTAACTAAATACCAGATTTAACCGTTCAATACAACTTACACTTACTTCATTTACACTTTGTTGCACCCAACATATGTCAGACTCAAGTTCGACCTTGCAGGACCCGTACATCGCTATGGAGTTTATAGCATGCTGTAATGCATGATCATTGACATCTAGATAGCTGCAATCTTAGAATATGTAAGCAACTAGTACTTGGTTATGATCTTAAAATATATAAACACTATGCATAATGAAGTCTTTTGCTACGGTATTTGTCACTTATTGTGTAGTTTACAATAACCTTATACAAATATGTGCATCCTGTTTGCATGGTTAATTGCCAAGCATATTGTGGATACCTGCTATCCTTGTTACATACCTTTAATATTACTTTTTAGTAATCATCTCTTATCCTTCTTATAACAAATTTAGCCTGAGTTTTTGTTTATTGCTGTTGGTCCCATATCCTTCTATATTAATGTTTTTAGCATAAGAAACTGTATGCAGTGTTGTGTCCCATATTTTATTATGCTGCTCTTTGTTGTGACACATAGTGCTAGTAAGTGTATTGCTTCTTCCATTTACCAGCTTTGGGCTTGTCCCATTTTGCTGTTGCATGTAGTTTTCTTTACTGTATTGTACATACTGATTCACTGTTACTTACTTGATTTTGTGTTATGGTGTTCACCCCTGCCAATGTGAGTAGGCTTCAGGCATATGTCACACTGTAGTTGTGCCATAACTGTGTGTAAATATTTCACATTTAAGCCCTCTCACATGATCATCTGTGTAAGTATGGAAAGAGTTTCAATAATTAAAGACTGAGGTGATCAGTGAAGCATCAGTTCATTGCGTTTATACATACATTTGCTCTTGGAACTCACTGTCATGGTCTGCTCACAATTGTGGATAATAGGTTCTGAGGCCTTTAACTGCTGCAGCACTCATTGTTAAAATCCTTGATGACTGGGGTAGGAGCAGTCTACATAATATTCAAAGTGCTTCCTTAGTGATATGACTGATCAAACAAAATTCCCTTGCATTGTTTGTGTGTATGTGCACTCTTGTGTATGCATGAGCATGTGCATGTGTTTAAAATATGAAAATGTTCGGCATATACATATGATAATATACCATTGTACGAGCACCATAAGAGTCTGACACAAAAGTTATTTAATTTGATGATTCTTATAGGTATTTAATGTTCTTCCTGTTAGTAGTGAGGAACATATGCATAATAAATAGTTCTCAATGTATGTGTGCTGTTTAATGCTCTTTGCTTCTATAAATAACTACTGACGATTACAAAAATAATCGTGTTGCATTTGCACATGTTACAGATGTGTACAGCAACAGAAACTGTGAAAATAATTTTGGAAGTTATTGTAGGAACGTTAAAACTAAAATCTGAAGATGAAATAGTTGTGTTTGTGAACAACTTGGGTGGTACATCACAACTGGAGCAATGGCTGGTCACTGGAGAAGTGCATAAACAACTTAGTAAGCATTTAAAAATATTTACAGTGCTTGTAGATTGTGGTAGCTCTTCCATCAGTGAAAGTATTCTTCGGGAATGATCACTAACTATTGCATTACCACAAATATGATAGTATGTGTTAAATGACACATTTTTCACTGTACTGATTTTACCTATTGCTGTCACATTATCGAGAGCCACATAATTTCAGCCAGGTACTCTCACATTGTGTGAGACTATTATTTGAGCAACAAATGATGCATGAAGATGTTTCACTGTGGCTGTAGTGCAACCAACCATGGCTCCTACTTCTTGAACTTACTTTGCCCCTCCCATTCCAAATTGTCTTTTATGTCACTGCTGTTAGGCATATAAATTTTCTTCATGTTTGTGTTACTACTATAAGTAACTCCAGAATGTTACTCAGTTGGTCAAGATATTCTTCTGATATTTATGGAGTCTGAAGATTCACTACCATATATGTGTACAGCATACAAGAACCCACTGTTGGACCGTCTTGGACCAGGTGAATCCAGTCCACACCATCACCCCATATTTTTCTGAGATCAATTTTAATGTTGTATTCCTATAAGCCTATGTCTCTGTGAAGTGGTATTATCTTTTGAGGCTTCCTGAGTAAGTTGTATGTGTTTTGTATCTCACTCATGCATGCTACTCTTCCCACCTACCTAGTCTTCCTGGAATTATGTATGTGCCTTCTCATAATGTAATTTTTTCCATCCTCCTGTTACATCGTCTTCCCTGGCACTAAATATTTTACTTGCTCTTTTGCTCAAGATACTCTGGTTACATTCTTCTCATCATGTGAGTTAAAGTATGTCATCTATGTCAAGCAACAAGTAAAATACTGTATTCTACAAGAATGATAAAGTTAATGTTTTCTCTTGTGCATTCTATCAGTGCATGTGAGGGAGTTGAAGTATAGCTCCACTCATTCTTAACCTCTCCACTGGATGAGAATGAGTGGTCAGCATCACATCCCAGTTGCTTAACACCTGAGGAAAAGTCTCCTGGTATCCATTAAACAGGAGGCTGAGTAGGTGCCAGAGCCAGTCTGGCTGTGTCAGAAAAATAATAACCTCTTGCTCCTGCAGAGTCAAACCACAATTCCATGGATGTCCAGCCTGTAGCCAAGTCAATGTACTGAATACACTATTCAGATTTATCCACAACAGTGATACCAACTATATAAATTATGTAATTTTGAATGTATCATTTGTTCCAGCTGCCCTTGGCATCACAGTCTTACGTATATATGCAGCATGTATTATGACTTCATTAGAAATGGCTGGAGTCCAAGTCTCTGCATTAAAGGTTCCTCGGGCACACAAGGAAGACTGGTTGAATTATCTTGATGCAGAAACCGAGGCATGTGCCTGGTTTGGCTCTCCAATGTCCATACTGCCAGCAAATCCAATGAAGGATGTTCCTCCCCCTGTGAGTGTTCCAGGAGAATTTGAGGTTGGTATAGTATGTGAGCATTAAACATAGAAATCATTTCAATTATGAAAAGGGCTTCAAAAATTAGATCAAATGTCCTTCCCAAACAGAAAATTAATTTCCCATTCCAAAGCTTTGGAAAGAAAATTACTCTATTTGTGTCTACATAAGCACTTGGCACTTAAACTGTCAAATTATTTTAAATAAACTCTATTAACGTACATAAGAGACTGTCGGCATTGGAAATATGAAGGATTTAAAAATATTTTTACAGGCTTTTGAAATTGGCATCTCTTAAAAAAGTAACAGTGGAACCTGTTTTTATGTGATTAGATATTATTGACAACAGCATGACAAGACAAAAGTTTAACTAATGTAAAATGTAGATGAGCGTGATGATAAACATAGGATGCTGGCTAGAGAGTATTAGTTTTATAGTAACACTGTTTTTTTTTCTACCCCCCCTTAAAATATGTCTAATAACAGACTGTACTTCCATGACAATACGATGCCCCCAACCATTAAGACACACCAAGATTTTAGAAGGGAAATTGGGTAAAAAATATTTTATTCATAGTTTAAGCTCAAATTCACAAATATACTCAACAAAATAGCAGTGCAGTATAAAGTTTCTACTGGTCACAGAATCTTCTGAAATCTTTGTCATTGCTGTCACACTCATCATTACTATTGTTAATGTCAAGTCATTCGCATTCTTCAGATAGCACATCATCTTCAGTTCCATCATGGACATCGGTGGTCCCACATTTCTTGAAGAGTCTCATGTCTCACAATCCATCCCTGTACTTAAACTGGTAACACCAACAATTTGTCCCAGCAAAAATATTGTTGCTTTATATGACTGCCATTCTTCTCACCTCAAAAAATTTCACTTTTGTAGACATAATTTTGGGGGCACACAGTGGTGCAGTTGATTGAGACATTGCTCTACAAACTGGAAGGACATGGATTTGATTCACAGTGGTGTCACTGGAATTTTTTATTGACACATTCCTTCTTGTCACACTATGACCCTGGGGTCGACTCAGCGTCTGTGTGGTAAAGGCAGCCGGTGCATAAGGCTGACAACCTAACCACCTTCATATGCCAATTGTATTGAAACCTGGGTGCCTCAACCTCCTGGAACCCTCAGGGTCTGTCCAGGCCTGTAAAGGGTAGCTTTGCTTTTAGACATAAATTTCATTCTTTGCTGATCTATCATCCAGTATTTCACTTCTGCTTCTAGGTCAGGCTGTTTTACAATATGTGTATGGAAAGAGTATTTATTCTTCTGTAACTTCTGTAGTAATTCATATTGTGGCCTTCTCTATTCATGCGTCACTTTATGCTTTGGAGGTGGACCAACATGTCTCTCGGCTGTCCTATTCCTGTGCCCTTTTGCATAATGTATCACATTTCATTTGAAAGTTACACTATACAAAATCCTCTTCTGTTTACTACACATTATTTTAGGAGCACAGATTTTCAGTAAACTCACTATCAGTACAGGCTATGCAGAAATGTGTTGTACTGAACGTCTAGTGTAAGGAACCATGAAGATTTCTCTTCCTTCCGCAAATACAGGAACATCAGTTGCTACAGTCGTAACAATGCACTTTAAATCATAAAGTGCAGAGGTTTATATAGCATTGCAAGGAATGAAAGTGGATCTTGTAGTCTGGGAAATATTGTACCCAAGTTGCTAAAACTTATATAAGCTACATAGGCTAACACTTCTGAACAATTAATTTGAAAACACAATGTGCAGATTGTGGTCTTGTGGATTCTAGCACTGTGTGTAGTCTGGCAAGTGGTCACTGACATTTACAAGGGGCCTGTTTTCCTGCAGATCGAGGTAGCAGCTTCCTCCAAAATGTTAGTAATCATCTGCAAGACTGCTTGCTGTCATATCCTAGAACGTGGTTCCTCAAACTTTGGTATGCCTACCAATACTGATATGCCAACCACTGTTTACAGTCCATGGCCTTAATTACAAATTGAAATATAAGAAGGATAAAAATTTACAAAAAATAAATAACAAACATGTCACACCACATGTGCTAATACACAGCACTGCTGGTGAAATATAAGTTTGCCCAGTGCCATCCTGTCTTTCCAATTTCAGCTATTTTATTTAATTACAAAGAGATTCTGGTGGAGCAGTGAAACTGCTAAATTCAATTTCATGATATGAGAGTGATAAAGTTGGAGAGCACCTGTCCCAAGAGCAAAGTCTATAACTTCACCATGGCGGACATCTCAAATCTCACTAACTTTTTAGTTTCAGAAAATACTGAAATGCGTCATCCCTGCCCAGGTATTTCCCACTGACCAGTTTGTTTTACTTATGGCTGTGGCATTACTTAGTGATGGCTTAATGAATAAAATTGTTTCTGAACAGTGAAACTAGCAACACAGATTGTTCAGTTACTGTACATACTGATAGATAAAGGCCATTCTTTCATAATAGAAACTGGTTCTGGTTGCTCAGCAACTACATCGAAGGCAGACAGAAACATAGAGAACTGTAGAAATGCATTTTATGCATAATACTAACATGAGGCCACTTACTGCATATGGAAAATTTGGTAATTTAAACTTTGACAACAGTGACACAGATGAAATGACAATTTTTTCTTTTGTTTCTTAAGCTGAAAGGACCTGCACTAAGTGAAGCAGGCTGTAATGTATTAAGAAGATGTCTTGAAGGAGTTGCATATTCTTTTATTTCCAACGAAAGTCAGTTGAATGAACTTGACAGTGCTTGTGGTGATGGTGACACAGGCACAACACTGCGCAGAATGGCAGACGGTCAGTAATCATATGTGGAAATACTTATAAGTCATTGTTTTCAATAGAATAAGTACGAAACTTTCCATTATTATAAATTTTATCTATGCTAAATTTTTTAGATGTAACCTCAATGTTTCCCAGTCACCATGTTTGTAATTGTTGAGCCATTAAGTGTGTTTTATATAGAACTGACATTGATGTATTTTGTTTATGTCCATACATAATTTTCAGGCTTAATTCATTGGCTCATTAATTATCAGCAGCAAAGTGAAAGCTGAATATGTGTTACATAAAAACACCATTCATCCCTGACATATTTCAAACCTTTGAAGTGGTCATCATTGGGATGAAACTTTACCAACTTACAAAATGTAGATGGGTTAAAATAGATGAATTTTAACCAGCAAACATCAGTACCATTTGGTATACACGTAGCAGTAAGTGAATGGGATTCCTGTGTGTTACTAAATCTTCACATTATGTTATTTTGCTCATCAGATTTTACCAGCATGTATTATGTAAGTGGTATGTACTTAAAGCTCATGTTGGCATTCATGTTGCTGTTTGAAATTCTAGAAAGACAGTACCTTAACAAAAGAAGTACATTTTTCTAAGATCCATTATGTAACGCAATTTAAGTATCAGATCTGAGGCTGTTATAGTTGTGAGTGTTAATATAGCAGTCTTCTAAACATGAAAAGAGCGACATGGCCACTCCTAAACAACACATCATCTCATTCCAGGAGACTGTTATCTTAACTGTAGGAACCTGTGCTAATACTGAGCTAATTTTGTTCTTACCTCACAGTCTTGTACAGCTGTCATGATGCTGTTATTCACGATCCTGTATGGACGAGGTTAGTCTTTAGTAGCATGAAATTTATACCAAGTTTGAATTAATTTCCATTATTGCCATGATGAATCACTAGATCTCTTTCATAATCAAATTAGGATATTTGTCTAGATAACTCAATTTCCTTCTGAAGACTTAATCAAAATATGTTCGCCTGACTTGCTTATTTAATATTCTTAGGCATTCTGCTCCAGTTGGGAACTTTAGCAGTGTCACATCCTAGCACCATGCTAAAGCAACTCAGTTCCATTGCTGAAACAGCAATGGGTGGTACATCAGGTGCTCTCTACAGTCTCATGTTGACAATGGCCGGAATGGCTCTGGAAGCTGAGGATGAGGCAGTAACTGCAAGGACTTGGGCTACAGCATTGAGGGCTGGCACAAATGGGACACTACACTACAGCCAGGCAAAACCTGGTGATAGATCCATGGTTAGAATGTGCTTGTTTTTATGAGCATGCAAATTATTAAGACTCATTTTAAAAAAATAGTAAGGTATAAATAGAAATAAAATTTGAGAAACACTATATACTGCTAGAAAAACCACTGAAGTTTTTATTGCAATCTCTTAATCTTTAGTTTGTCACATACTGATTATTTTCTTGTCTACTAGCTAACAACTTATTTGTAGAAATTACTTTACCTTTTAATGCAAATTTTAAATGTAAAGGGCAAACTCTGACATTTACAAGTAAAATATGTAAGAAGGTACAGGCAATGACATTCTTGGATTGTAGTGTAAGCTATGTGTTTGGTGCTATACTGACCAGACCTAAAGGCAAATTTTTATTCCACTTAAAAATAAAATTTAATGAATTGGTGGTTGTCTTGTGTCCTTAAATGAGGTAAAACAAATTAGATTCAACAAATAAATAAATGGCAAGTGTGACATATTTTGAAAAATGGTATCTGTAGAGTAGGGTCTTAACATTTTGCATACTGGATGGTCTTTTGATTAAATACCCCCAGTTCCTGGACATTTTAAATGCTTTGAATGTTTAACCCCATAACATACTCTTACTTACGGTCTGACCACATAGATTATGCTCCTGAGCTCAAGACTGCAGTAACTGCGTATAGATAGTCTAGTAGTTTTCACTGATTGGTATTTCTCAAAACAAGACCCTTTGTGAAGTAGAACATTGCAGAATTTACAAATGTATCTAGTTTCTCTTCGCTTCTTTTGTGCTGCATACACTTTACACTGTCTTGCAGGATACTTCTTTTTTTCCTCCCCACCAGCAACAATTTTTTTCAGTTTGTATATTCTGAAATCCCCGGACAGTCTGCATGGCGGGTCTTGTTTGGTTCCCTTTGGTGTTGTTTGCTTCTCTAGCAATTGAAAGTCATCAGAACTTGACTCACTTCGATTCTGGACTTCTGATATCTAGGACCTTCTACCTCATGCAGGAAGTTCTTTTACTTCATTTGTTTGTTTGTATTTAGTGTCCTGTACACAAAAAAAATGCATTGAAGTGTACACACTTTAGCAGATACAATACCACCTTTTTCAAACATTTTAGTTTTTCTCAGAACTGAGTAATAACTGAGGTACTGGTCTGCCCTGTCTATGCCCTGCATGAGTTTATTCTACTGGACAGCAGCATAAGGCTCCTTTATTGCCATATTTGTTTTTCTGTCTCTCCTTCCTATGTTCACAATTGTTGCATCATGGATCATATTTATCATTTGCACAAGTCTTTTGTCCTTCCACGCTTGTACCATTACATCCCCTTTCCTCCGGAATGCTGACTGCCCTTTTTTCAAGCGTTTGCCTTCCGCTACTAGGTCACGTGGAATGCCACAGACTCTTACGTTTCTGTCTAGTAATGTCTGAGCTTATCTCACATTGTTATAAAAACTGTCTTGATGTGATAATTTTGGCCCAAGTTTCTGTCTAAAGTGATAATACTGTGTCCTCCAACTTCTTCCTCAGCTGAGTGTATCTCCATGTTGCAGATAAAACCTGATACTGCCTCACACACCATTCGCACCAGCACTTCATATTTGTTATTTTTCCTGGATTGTATGTCCTGAATTTGAGGCGACCCCACCATGGGGTCATGGCTTCATCAAGTGAAAGATCTTGTTTTGGGCTGTAAACTGACCTAAAGTTCTGTACAAAATATCCATACCCGGGCCATATTTTGAATAGCCACCCTTATCCTGTGTTTGCTGGCTGTTGTCACTAAAATGCCAGGCCTACCAAATGGATTCAAAATGGTTCTTACTTATTGTGTGAGGAAAATGGGTGTGGAAATTGTGGAATCAATAGACCAGTAGTCTCTTATATTGGCCTTTTTGACCTGTCCCATCAAAATTATTAGTCACAAAAACTTCCTCATTTCTTCAGATGTGATACTGGACCACTCAGTGTTTGAAGTGAGACCTTCCATTATTGTGCATTTTGACTATGCTACAAGTTTGACTGTTCAATAAGTAACTGTATGAGGTTGTCACCAATTACCGAACTCATGACTTCAACTACAGACTCAGGGTTATCAATTACTATATTCAGAACTGTGGTTCCAAGGAAAGGCTCATTGCTTGCTTACTTGCCTTTTAATCAGATTTACACTACACATCACTTGTTTTATCATCACAGCTCTCTGGTTCACTGTTTTCTTCCTCTTCTGTACTTGTTTCAATGTGACCAGTAAAAACTACAGCAGAAGGATGCAATTATTTACGTGAACTGGTTGTGGGGATGTCACTATCGCTGTCCAAAATTTCACATTCACTGTTATCAGAGATATCAGAACACGTACACGCACATAATTCACACAAAATATTGTCCTCTTTCAGAACACTGCTACACAAAGCCATCATTGCAAGTGAGGGAAGTTAAGCAAGCAAACAGAGTCAGTGGTCTCTTTGTTGCAGTCTAATAGTTCTAAAAATAGGGGGTCAGGAGCAGTCTGTTTGTTTGTAACTTGAAACCCAAACATCCTGCATCAAGCCATCAATAACCTTGAAGTGATAAGTGAGCCAGACCAGCTGACAAATGACATGTAACAAAACGTCAAAATATGTGACCCATCATTGATGTATGGGATAGCAATCATGTCTTTATATGTGACCTAATGGCAAAGTGCTAACTTGAAAATATTTAAAAAGCTGCCATTATTAAATTTTTGTTATCTTTACCAACATACATTCAATTTTTTGGAGCTACATTTCTGCCTTAATTTCGTAATTATGCAATATCCATCAGACATGAATCACTATGTCCTTTGGTGATATTACTCAAACAAAGAAAGTGATCTGAAAGTTTTATCAAGGTTTGGCCATCTTGCACATGCCAGTTTGTGAATATGCAGTAATCCGTCAAGGTGACTGGTAACAGCCAATTTAAGGTGTGGTGTAAGCTACAGTTCATTCAAGACCCTGCATTGAATTTCACTACTGTTACTCCCACTTCCCAAGTTTGAACAGCTGCACTTTTTATGTTAATGATGGTAAGATACAGAAAAGTGCAAACCTCTGACAGCATGATGTTCATACCAAGTTTCATAACATTCCATTACATGGTTCAAAAGTTATTGTGGGTGGACGCACGAGTGTGATGATGCAGACCAGTTTTCTGTATGACATTGAGGGATGTATGATATACAGTAAGCTGCAATCAAATATTGTTATAACGTATAACACATTTACAGATATGCAACTGGATTCTTTTCTTCCTAGTTTGATGCTCTATTGCCAGCTTGTATGAAATTTGATTGCTCTAAACTTTTGACATTAGAGGATGGACTCACAGCCCTAGAAGCTGCTGTAGTGGCTGCAGATGAAGGATGTCAGAAGACACGCTACATGAAGGCCAGGTAGAGAACCTACACATCACAGCAGTGTATTTTGACTAGCAACTTTTAATACATATGTTAAGACAGCAGAAAGTGCAAATTAGCAATTATAAATTTTAATTATCTATGTCTGACCACAGTTGTGACCAGTAAAGTTTCTGACTGTTATGGTTGCCAGGTGTAACATTAAAGTTTTGCACCATTGCCATATTTGTAATACTAAATGTGTACAAATATGTTTCATGTGGCACTGTTCTCATGCCATCTCACATGCACTGTTTTAATTGCCATGTTATTGTTACCAATTGTCAGAAATTAAGAATAATTAGGTTGGGTGGCCCCTAGTACATAATGTTAACGTCAAAATACTGTGAAAAACATGCACTTGTTTCAGTAGTTCAAATATGGACAGACACATAGGCAAGATAGTTGTTTCATAAGCCTTTTTCCCCTTAACAAAGAAAAATACAATACACATTTCAGTGTAGAGGTGACACATCCCATGATAGGGAATAAATTGTAAACATTTAGAACAAGCAAGTTGTGGGGAAAGTTACGTGGAAGCATGGCTACTGAAGGAGCCATTACTGACAGAACCTTTGAGTCTTATTGTGCTATTCAACTGGAAAGTTTAATCTACCTATTCATTGGCATTATTAAATCCACTGTTCATAGTATGAAAATTAATAAATTCTTTTAGAGATACCATACTTATGCATGTAATAGCTTGTATTATATAATGCACCCATCTAATTTATGAGAAGAAAATCTAGGCCATGGAACAGAGTTTTTTTTTAAAAGCTTAGTTCCTTGGCTAAGCAAATTCCCTACATTGTATGGAAACTGACAATTCATTGCCACATTCATAAGAGCATGCCATTTGTCCCTCTCCTGAGCCCCATCAACCCAGTTCACACTTTCCCAACTGATTTCTTTAAAACCCATCGTAGCATTGCCCTCCCATCTGTGCCTAGGTCTTCCGAGTGGTCTCTCACTCTGGTTTCCCCACCAAAACCCTGTATGCACCTATTATCTCCTCTGTATGCACCATGTGCCCTGCTTATCTCATTCTTCTTGATTTGACCACCTGGATTATTTGGCGAGGGGTACAGATCATGACCCTTATTGTGGAGTTTCCTCCATTCCGTTTTTCCTCATCCCTCTTGGCACCCTCTTCTTAAAAATCCTCAGCCTATGTTTTTCCCTCAATATGAGATACTAAGTTTCATGCCCATATAAAACAACATGCAAAATTATGTTTCTGTGTACTTTAATCTTTATATTTTTTGAAAGCATTAGGAAGATGAAAGATTCTGAACTGAGTGGTAGCAGGCATTCCTTGAGTTCACTATGCTCTTAATTTCATGATTGCACTTTTGATTTGTTAAAGCTACTTCCAAACATTTGAGCATTACCACACTTTCAGAGGATTTACTACTGTACTTTATGTTGTGATTTTGTTCTGCATTATGTTCTCAAGACATGAAGAACATATACTGACATTTCCAGCATCCATTTATAAACCAGTCTCTTTGCTGGTGACTAATAGAGACACTTTTCCAAAGGACCAGACCAAGTGTGAGGCCTTGCATGTTCTTTTGTAACATGTTCAGTTTTGAAAGTAAGCACCTTGCCCACCCCCCCAAGCTGGAGTTAAACAAAAATGAAAACAGGCAAGAAATTATAAAGCAGTAGCATTCAACAGGGAGTACTTTGTATGAGCACAATGCAAGAGCATAGAAAATGCCAAGAAAAAAAACATAACTGATTCAGTGTTCATTTCAATCATTACAGTCAATCAGTATAATTTTTTACTTTATTCAAATATGTGATGTCTTCAACAATTAATTATAATGTCTGGTTAGAAAACACAACTGTGAAGTAGGCCCTGATTGTTGATGTGGATGAAACATCAGACAGATGGAATAGGCATGACAGACAACATTATGGTGAATACAAATATAGAAATGGTATGGGGAACATAAAATTACTGTAGTTTTCCTTGTTTTCCACTGCAAGTACTGTCCAGCAGTGACCCCAAGCATTTATAGTTGATACATTAAATATATCCATTATAGTTAAAGACCTTGTTAGTAATTTTTGTCCACTCATTGTTGGGGTGGATATGAAGAGATTCTAGATGCCAGCACACTCATCTGACTGGTCTTAGTTTATTGTAAATATAATATGTACTTGATTTTAATAAAATAGTTTCTCCTTAGCAAAGTGCTTTGTCTATTCAGTCTCACTAGTGTGGTACAGCTTCAATATTTGGTTCATTGTTTCAGAGTTGGAAGAGCAGCATATGTGGATGCCACCCATGTCAATGATGTGGATGCTGGCGCGTATGCGGTGACACTCTGGCTAAAGGCAATTTTTAGTGAGATTAAAACTTGTTACTAATGAAACTGAAGAAAAGGAAGAAATACCCCATTTGGTACTGGTATTATACACTGACCTATTCAATCCAAGGTGAGTGCATGATAAGAACTTCCAAATATCACTTTCAGTACAAAATAAACTTTACAGATTAGTTCACATATGATTTTTACTCAGGAAGTACCCCATTTTATTCCTGCCTGGGGCTACCTGCTGTAACAGCTTCATCATGAATTTTCTCATTCCTGAAGGTGGATGCTGGAATGATATAATTTATCTGAAAGTGAGCTTACTCACATTGTGAGACCACCATTCAACAGGAATGAATAAAAGTCTGCCTTCAGGTCTGATGCAGCCAGACAACACTTTGAAACCATCCCACTCCACAATATTAAGACTGCAAACACATATCTGAAGTATGTGTATTGTGTATGCACTTAAACTGTAAATACAAGTCAAAATTTGGGGGGTGGGGGGGAAGGTTTTAAGGAGAAGCACAGACTTCAGGTCTATATTGTTTTCTTGCATTTAAGTCTTCTTTAACTTAAGTGTATGCTCAATATCCTGTGGATGATGTGGGAATGTGAGATAAGGACTGATAAGTTAAAGCTTTGTATTCATAAATGTGTGGTATTGAATAAGGGTTACCAAAACCTAATGATGAGGCACCCATGATTCAGTATCATACATGGCACTGAATTCTGTCACATTCCAAAGGCTGGTGTTTGTTGTGTCTTGAGTAAGGTCTTTCTCATTGACTGACAGATGAGGCAAGTCTCCTTGTCGTGTGGTCTGACATCAATATTATAAGTTTCATATATGTTGTAATCTTATATGCCCTATCTGTCTGGTCATTGGTCAGCTTTGTTCATACACCATAATCGTGTAATGTTTTACTAAGTTCCTTCAAACCCTGAATCAGATATAAGATCCAAAATACAGTCTTTTGCCTTCTTATATCTTATGGAAGCCAGAGACATATCACAGTTTTAGGCTTTCAAATTGTGCAGACATTTGTAATCAAACTACCTGCTTCACAGCGTCCAGAAAAAGTTTTCCTTCAGTATTCAGCAATCTTCATAACTGCAACAAAAGCATATGGATAAACACACCAAATACAAACAGCATATTCAGTATCTTCAAGGGTCAAGCAGCCCAGACTGCTTGACCCTTGAAGATGGGACCCATAAGTTGCCCCTAAATATCGGTAACCACCAATCTACACTGCATAACATTCCAGAAGAGTAAAGATCTCGACAATGAGGCAGAAGCCTGAAATCACACAACACATTATTTAAATGTAATTATCATTTAATACAAACTGTGAGTCTGCCATGACGACACCCTCTTACATGCAGTACACAAAGACGGAAATCACTATAAAACATAAAATCCCTTGAACGAATGGTCAGTCGTACTATGTTGTAGTGGGAATGCAAAAATGTACTAAGATGCAAATTATTTGATGTTGACATTTTCACTTGAAACACCTCAGTTGCTTGCACAAATATCCCTACTGCCCACTGGGACACACTTTACCACAGATTACTACTTTGCTAAGCTGGGCACAATATATTGCGCAGTGTACCACATATGTCGCTGCTGTAGTTCATACGACTACGAAGTTGTCCAAGTGTGACGCTGCAATCTAACACAATAATATTCGCGGTAACTAATTTGAAATATTTTCGCTGTAATAAATATTTCGTTTTTGGGGTCTTCATTGATCATTTTAAGAAGACAGACTTCGGTTAGTTTATGTTTCAGGTCATTTGTCTAAACCCATCTTGGGGGCTTCATTGATCATTTTAAGAAGACGGACTTCGGTTAGGTAATGTTTCAGGTCATTTGTCTAAGCGAATGTAATGCTTACCCTCCAGTTTAAGCTTCCTTCCCAGAATGCAACACGGGTCCCTTCCTTCCCCCTCCCATATTACACCAACAACTCTAAATCGCATTTCTTCAACGGCACGGCCAGTCATCCTCACAATTTCAAATCACGTTTCCACGAACGCCAGTTACATGTAGTATTCCGTGTGTACTGTAAATATGCAACAGTATAAACATGTAGGTAATTTGTCAATGGATTCAGTTGCAAAATTTTCTTGGTAACAGTTTTCTGTAACAAATGGAACAGTATAACACACAGTTTGGTGCGAGATTTTGGCTGTTGGAACTTTCAAATGGTGGGCTAGGAGCGAGTCAGTAATGCAGTAACAGTGTCATGCTTGTTCTCTCTGCCTCTTTAAGTACACTTGACCTTGTCACACTGAAGTTACAAACACATCTTTTGCCACCTCATCACACCCATTAGGCCTGTACTACAGCTGTCCTCCACCAGCCAAAATCCATGCACTGAGCTATAAGAGGAGAACATAAAACATACTTTTTACACTGAACAATCACAGTAATCATATAAATTTCTGCACGTCTTGTTGGTTGTCAGGCTGCCGTAGCTATGTAGCGAAGCATATATATTAATCCATATCTTCATGAAATTAATACTGGATATAAGAAGCAGAAAAATCGGCGAACAACAATTAGTAGTGATGAGAAATTGGACGTAATAAACCGAACTGAAAAAAGCGAACGAATTGTTGACATGGCGTAATGGTAGATTCGCTCATAGTAGCGCAGGTGCAGTACGTTATAATGATGGTAGATTTATAGGAAGAGCTAAGTCATGACCTAAAATTGTTTATGTAGCAAGTCTACCACAGTCCTATCAGAATGAACCATAACAAAAATGTGGGTGTGAGTCTCTTACAAAGTTACTGCATTAGAAACAAATATATGGTACAGAAACCAGAAGCATTACAAGATGGCGGAAGAATTGTGCACAAGTGTGAGTTCTGATCAATACAATAAAAGTAAATGTGATTTAAGTGTGTCTTGAGTGCTCAAATTGTGTGTTACTGGAGAATCAACTTCATAGTGCATTAGAAGAATTAGAATCAGCAAAATTAATTATAAAACTTGTACAAAAGGAAAGTGACGAAGACTTCCCGCATGGTGATAGGACCAGCGCCGCGATTAATTCATCTAGAGATACAAGTGCATTCAAAGAGATTAGAAAACAATAAATGGACAGTAATAACAGCAAAATGCCACGGGAAAGGCTTTTTAGCAAAGAATCTCACTGAGGCGAACAATACATACCCCTCTCTACAGCTAACCGCTACGAGGAACTAACTAACCTACAAGACACGCAAGCAAATGATATCACACTGAAGATTCAAGAAGAAAATAATACTTCCGATATTCCCAACCATGATCACCAAACAAAACTGTAGCCCCAAAGTAGGGGCAGGACTCGACGAACAAGAAAAGAAAAGGGAGGATTTTCAAATATACCATATTCCAACCTTACTCAATGGCAAAATAGGGAACAAAAACATGGAAACAGTATTAAGTGTAGTGATTTATATATGGATCCACAAGTCAATATCAAATAAAATAGACCACTACAAATTCTGGAACGACAGAATTATAGAGACAAGACTGAAAACACAACGGGGACACTTAACAATATTAGGAGTATATGCCCTGACAGAG
>Ga0136643_10003644_pt1 | contig 20869 bp, 15 predicted proteins | sample TergutLab28metaG_FD_96883 | JGI IMG/M metagenome (GOLD analysis project Ga0136643, IMG submission 96883) | Labiotermes labralis P1 segment gut microbial communities from Petit-Saut dam, French Guiana - Lab288 P1 (version 3) (version 3) | ecosystem: Host-associated > Arthropoda: Insects >...
AATATGTGCTTTCCAAACGTTGGGAACCATTTACCAACGAAGCAACGTCATATAGAAGATGACAAGAATCCTTAGTAGTAAGTGACATGCATGCCGGATAGTCTGGTAGCTGGAGTAGCAACATATCGGAAGCACATGCTGGGTAGTCTTTAAAGCAAACGTCTTAAAAGATTTAATAAGACCATAGCAGTGTCCGGCGCTCCACGAACATCATAGCAACACCACACATGGCTGCTCGTTTTATCGAATATGAATATCTACTGATTCGCTCTCCGCGCGATTTCGGTTGGTCCATACTTAATAAAATCCAGGCGCTATTCCTAGCCAGTTTAATCCGGACCATAATGCCCCCCTCCCCCTAAATAATCTCGTAGCTTACATGACATTATACTTCGTTATGTTCCATTTTATAAGTCCCGATGCCATATTTTAACGACAGTCAGTTGCATAAAGTGAATGTCCTTCGTTTCGCGGTGTTGAATGTTTTATGGCGAAAGAGTTTATTATTTTTCGCATTTCATTTGAAACCTGCAAGACGTAAATTCCACTGCGTTGTTCCTAGCAGTACACTATACTTTGGCCTCTTGATACAGAAACCCTAATTTTAGTAAGTTATCTTGTTTTCTTTAACATTTTTCAATATATTTTCAAAATTATTGTCTTCAGCATTTCATCCTCGATTATCTAACTAGTCAATTCAATTGTTATTCACCTGTCACTGCTGTAGAGCAACGTTAAGAATGGTTCTCTCCTGGAGAGGCCGCCTGCCCCAAGAACGTCCCACGACTGAAAGACAATCATATCTGCCGGAGCTCATCATCAGAATAAGGATTATCGGTAAGCAGCTTGGCATAATCCAGTCACACATGTGTCTTCCTAATACACTGGCTCACTGCGTACTGAAAGTAATGAACCGGGACGGAGACGCAGTAGTCCTGTTTCTTATTTTGAAAATAAAATGTACTGTAATAAAGGTACCTGCGCTCGTTAGATCCTTGTGTTTTGTGCTCCGCATCATTCTCAAAACAGAGAACTGTCATTACCTAAACAACATTAACCAGTCGGTATATGTGATGGGGAAAGCTTTTGTTGTTAGCCAGGAAATATGAGATCCCGGACGTTAGGCGTCCAGTAAAGAGATCTCTGCAGAGATCTGGACAGACCGTTAGGGTTCCAGGAAGTTGAAACTCCCAGAATTTCTAGACGTCCGGTATATGTAGCTGACAAAGCAGTCAGCTAGTTTCTGTTACAGCATATTCGGAATTATTTCCATTACATGTTATATATGTGTCGGTCGGGTAGCTCAGTCGGTATAGCGACTGACTACGGGCTGGACGGTTCGGGATAGAATCCCGTTGGGGACGAGATTTTCCGCCCTTCCAGACCGGTCCTGGGGCCCACCTAGCCTCCTGTACAATGGGTACCGGGTCTTTCCCGGGGGTAAAGTGCGGCCGGGGCGTGCTGCTGATCACTCACCCCCTTCTAGTGCCGCGGTCATGGAAGAGTAGAGCTATGCCTCTACCCACCCTCTGGACCACACCGGGCCTGTAACGGGATCACTTCAGCTTTACGTGTTATATATGGAGCACTACATAGTTACAGTAATTTAACATAGATTTTTAACATTATTTTGGAAGGAATTAGGAAAAAAATACCAAAAGAGTCACATTAGCTACACTCCTGGGTAAGCCTTAAATTTCGCTGTAATGCAGAACAACGCCTTCGCTTGTTTTATTTCGAGCCACTGTCTACCACTCAGCTTTCACACATGCAACCACATAACACAGTTCTCCAAAAGTGAAGACAGTAAAACCTTATTTGAGGGTAGAATGTACAGCACAACCACAATGCACAGCCACAATTAATGCTTGAGTTTCGACAATGCCGTTTAGGGTAGGATGCCCTCATCCTATTTTATAATTAGAGATTTACTCCTACATTGTACAGTCTACCTGTCTAAAAGAGGGCGTTAAGCATCTCCCATAACGAGAAATACTACTTTTTTAATAGAGAACATCCCGTTGTGCTGAATAACTTGCAAGGTAAACAAATTGTTTACAGTTGCCGTCAAACACAACAATAATATATTTAGTTATTAGCTTTCTTTAATTTGTTTACCTCGCAAAGAGAAGTAGGAAGCTAAGAAGCCGCCTGTAACCGGACAATTTCCTAAGATGCGGCCGTTCCAATACAGTTTAAGGACATGTCAAAGCTCGTGCAAAGTCCAGTCTCATATTCACATCAATATGCCAATGATCACTTCAGTTTATTCACTTTTCGTCTAATAAATATTTACCATAACCAACACATGCACGTAAAACAACTAAAAATCATGTGCAATATATAAATTTCCTAAATGTTTCAGCGCCGAGCCATCTTCGGCGTTAGAATATGTAGGAATTTTATATGTTATATATGATTCTTGGTCGTTTGTATGCGTTTGTTGGTTATTGTAATTATTTTTAAGCAAAATGCACGGAAAATGTGATGTCACACTTTTTTTTCTAATATTTTTGCTTTTGCACATACACTGCGTGAAATAATCATTAATGGTAGGTTAATGCTCAGTTTATTATTTTGTACAATACCGAATTTTCTACGCTTTTATTATATTTTAATAACAGGACGGTCCGGAGATCGAATCCCGGTGAGGGTGAGATTTTTCGCACCCGTCCAGACCGGCTCTCGGATCCACCCCGCGTCCTACGCAATGGGTACCGGGTCTTTCCCGGGGGTAGAGCGGCCGGGGCGTGGCATTGGCCACCCACCTCCATCTAGCGCCGAGGTTAAGGAAAGGGTAGAGCTATACCTCTACTTCCCTTTTGGGCCTTCGTGGCCTGTTATAGGGTGAAATTTACCTTTATCTTTGTCTTTACCTTTACCTTTACCTTTATAATGTTTTTAATTAAGAGACAACAGTACAGTAATTGAAAGGAAACGCAATATTAATTTTGAAACTAAAGTGTGGATCGTGAAGCTTATTTTCAAACTTTATCCGGGTCCCGATCGAGAAGGGGAAATAGAGTTCAGCACCTCTGCTGTACAGCAACGCTATCTGTCCGGATCGAACACGTTCATGGTGCGGTCCACGGGTCTCTGTTGGTCTCCTTTTAGTAACCTGCCATGTTCACCGTTGAACCGTTGAACCTTCAGTTTTCCACCAAACCGCATGTTTTTTTTTTGCGTGAATTGCACTGGTCTGTTTCGCCAACAAGTTACAACTACTCAACAGGTATTTAAGCATAGTTTCCATTTTGATTCAATTTTATTATACATGAGATCACAATTGTAATCATTATGTACGTGCTATAGACAATACTAAGCCAACAACGAAAAGATTTAAGCTATTTAGAAGTTATACACTAACTCCCAGTTGGAAGCGCTCGCGTCAGAAAGTGTGGGAAGAAATTCACTTACTTACTTACTTACTTACTTAATCCATGGTGCACAGTCCTTCTTGAGAAGCTAACTGGTTTACAGCTAGTCAAGAAATTCCCCCCATTTCGCGGAACCCAAAGGTTCATTACCGCACTCACAAGCGTCCTCCACCTGTCCCTATCCTGGGCCAGCCCAATCCAGTCCATATACCCACATCCCACCTCCTGGAGATCCATCTTAATATTATCCACCCATCTACGCCTAGGTCTCCCCAGTGGTCTCTTTCCTTCCAGTTTCCCCACCAAGACCCTATACACCCCCCTCTCCTCACCCATACGCGCCACATATCCAGCCCATCTCATTCAACTACATAACTAAATTTGGAATGAATCCACATCGAGATACTCGGAGTGAAGATGGCCCTAAGGCAGCTTTGGAATGAAAAAGGAAGTGAAACATGTAAACAATAATTGTAACACTCGTGGTAGAAACTCTATCGACTAATATTATTTCATTTCAGGACCTTAATAATTCTTAATTAGTTCTAATAACTTTAACAGAGATTTTATGCACTGATATAATGTATACTTCCTCCTCAACATATTTTAAAGACGAATCGTGAACCTGAGGATGACCTGAGATAAGTCAAAACACTCAATAACACGTAATAAATATAATATATGGTAGACATAATAAATGGAATTCAGTTGTGTTGGAACAGATATTGATTTACTGGAAGGGGTATGTAGTCAAACACAGCTATGCCAATTAAGATGTTTTAATTGCTATACTAGACAACTACACGTTTCTGCCTTTACTGGCCATCTTCAGGTTGTCTTCAAGAGAACTTAAGGTCCTGCTATATATATTGTGCGCGCACGTGATGGAGAGATCTCTGCACCACGTGAGCGCACAACATATATAGTAGGACCTTAAGTTCTCTTGAAGACAACCTGAAGATGGCCAGTAAAGGCCGAAACATATAATTGTCTAGTATAGTCATTAAAACATCTTAATTGGCATAGTTTTGTTTGACTACATACCCTTTCCCGTTTTCACACACACACACACAACGGGGATGACGCACTTCCAAGATATTGATTTAATTTCTATACAAAGGGTACATGTCTTTAACATTTCGGTCTCTTTAACCAGCTAAACATTTAACCTTTTAAAGCCTACTGGTTACGTGACAAACCAACAAGTTTAACATTCAACAACTGTACGCTCTGCCCACACTGTATTTACGTGTTTTTTATTTATCTGAGAACAACTGGCGACTTGTGCCACTTACAGCATGAACAGATTGGTTTTTATAAACGAGTTGAAAAGAGTTTACAGCGCGGTACGGACTGGGTCTTTAAATAAAGGAGCCTGCGCTTCGTCTTTAAAAGGTTAAGTCTGTGGACTGACATTTTCACCTTGTCTTCCCGCCATATGAAATGAATGAGATATGATCAAACAGTCCGTTACTGACAGAAACCCAAATGCCCCTAATAGCTACAATCGAATATAAGGACCCATACTTCCAAGAATCGGCGTCCCCCTCTTGATGGAAAAAGAGAAAATCTTTAGCTGTAACCCTCACTTTAATCCATAGGGAAGAAAAAGCTTTGTGCTGTGACCATTCCAGTTGCTTGAGACACAATATTTTCGAAAACAGGGCAGATTCTTAGTAAAGAAAGGGACAAATGGAAAACTACAAAAAGGTCAATAATTTTATTCCTAAATACTAATGTGAAATTACATTTTGATCTAAGCTTGTTGCTTCTAAAACCTTAAAATCCCACACCTGAATTTATGTTACTGACCAATGATTAGCAGAATATGTAAATTTTTACGTAATTGTGTTTGGATAAATAAGTAGGAAGTGTCAATTAAACGCTTGATTATATGGACCTTTTGCATTTTACGTATTGATATTTACAGAAATTAAAAACTAGTAAATATTTTAAAGAGTTAATTTTTAACACACTATTATTTGCAGATGACCAGCTTATTATTTCTGACACAGAAGACAATTTGTAAAAGGCAGTTTACTTATTATATAGTATATCTAATTTGGAAATTACTACAAAAAAGACGAAGGTATTTGGTTTCGTTGGGGCAGATCACCTAAGAACAAAAATTATTATAAAAGATGAAACACTAGAACAAGTTGGTCAGTTTACTTATTTAGGTTGCAGTATATCTTATAAATTTTCCAATGACGTAGAATCCAAATTGGCAAAATTTTTACAATTAATAGGTACTATTAAGAGAAGTATTTTTAGGAAATTGAGAACGGAAATTATTTTGAAAATATACAACACTTTAGTCTTATCTACATTTTTATATGGGTCAGAAAATTGGACTCTAACAGCCTCACAAAGACGAAGAATTGAAGCGAAAGGAATGAAGTTATTGAGACCTCTGGCAGGCTACACCGTTTATGACCACAAGACAAATGACTACATACGCCACGAACTACAGATTACAGGAATACTAGACAAGATAGATGTATACAGACAGAACTGGCTTCAACACTTGCAAAGAATGCCACAAAACCGAATCCCTTTGAAATCATACTACTACAAACCACAAGGAAGGAGAACAATTGGAAGACCGAAGAAACGTAGAGAGATCAGTTGTAACTCTGGAGACGGAACGGATCAAAGGGTCCAATCTTTGATGTCTATGATTATGATGATGATGATGATGATATTTAACGTACTAGGTTTCAGGGAGAAGATCGGTTTCCTTTTTCACCCTTTATTCTTCAAAAAACAAAACTTTACTAACAACAATTGGTGAGTGAAAATACGTATCTCCAGTGACCAGTATATTATTCCTTATAGCAAATGTTCAGTGATATTCGCCTAACTATATTTTCTAAATTGTCACTGACATATGTCTTATTCGCTAACTTTACTCCAATTCGTGTTTAATCAGATCATGCACGATTATTATTTAGTAATGAATGAATGACTGGGTATGATAGATTTTTTTCCAGGTTTTGATTTTATTTCTCACTTTTGTATCACAATGTACATACATTGCTCTCGCTATGGCATTTCCACGGTAAACGGTAGTCTAGTCATCAGTCCTGCTTAGCAACAATCTTTTCAGCAAATGGAGAGACTGCTATCAAAAACTCCTGATGATGGCAAGGTTTGAGTGGAGTCCTGGCACTGTTATATTAATTCGATGTTGCTAAGCAGAAGCGTGTTTTGGTTTCCGACGCTTGACAAGAAAACTTGACTTTGCAGAGTGGTCACATTCGTGTCACAGCGCAGAAGACTGAAATTATACTAATTTTTATTATTTGGTGATAATGTTCATCTACATTATAGCAGGTAAGCTGCTGTGGATTGATGTATTATAAATTGTGTACAATGTACTTTACTATTTGCGTAGAACCAAAACAAATTTAGGCTCGGCTTGGAAATTACACAGAACTTTGAAACATACTTAGTGACAGCGACTATTTTACTGGAAATGTCAGTGCCACTGGTGTAAGGACAATTGGAAACTGTTACTGTTAATATTGTTTTGTAAATTTTGGTAACATTACCAGGTGCATTCTTTATTAGTCAGGTTATTAGTGAGCAATAGGTCTTAGAGCCAGAACAGCTTGGATTAAAGCCAGTCAACGTTAGTAAATTGCACATAGTAACACAAATTGCAGGAGTCTAACTGAGCAAATTCCACCTGCCGTTATATCCCACTCATCTCCCCATTGCTTCGCCTAGGCGTATGCAGCTAGGAAGGTAATATACATATAATTTGGTGGCAGCGAAAAACCTCGACCCAGCCCAAACTCGGAGAAGCCACCCAAAATAACAGTGTTCAGACTCCACCGGCCATTACAATAACATCTTTTTTTGGAAGAAGCAAGCCTGCAGCCGGGACCCAGGGCTGCCCCCCGAAGCCTAGTGTAAGTATCAGTAAGTAGGGTGGAAAATGTGAGTTCAGATGTCAGTATTATGTAAGAAGTTCTTTTGTAGTGAGTGCACATTTGGAAGGATGGCATGCCAGTATTTTCAACAAACTTAAAACCTTCCCGAATTAAAAAAAACCCCGCCGACCAAAAATAAGGGACATTATTTTTTTGTTGTTGCAATGTTCTTTCTATTTCTTGCCTCATGATTTCCCTGCGGTATGTATTTTCTTGAAAAAACGTAAAATTACATAATAATAATAATAATACTCCTCGCCTCTACGGCCCACCGAGAGCCTCACCCTCCTTAATTCCAGACGCCCACTCTTTTCTGTCCCTTTTACCAATATTACCCATCCGACGTCTGTTATTAGACTTCGCAACAATGATGTTTTGTTACGGTGCTGAGGTTTTTAGCCCCACACCCAATCCCCAACCTGAAGGATGAGGGCATCCCTTTTGGTCTGAGTCATTACATTTGACCTTCCGTCAAGGGAGACCCTACCAGTAGCTATGCTGCCGCCAGTATAACGCTCAGGATTACTTGACCACACAAGCCCCACAACTACGATAAAGTAGAGACACTTTTCGGTGTAATAATATTAATAATAATATAATGCAGCATGTGAGCAACTAGCACCTACCGTGTATGTAAAGAGACATGATGGTCTAGCCAAAATTATCCATCAGAAACTGGCAGAAGCAGCCGAATTGATTGACGATAAAAGTCCATATTATAAGTACACACCAAGTACTGAAGAACGAAAATTTCAAGTTGTACTGGAATCTCAGCTTACTTACGGACAAAACAATATCTTTTAATCGACCTGACATAACTTATACGAATAAGAAAACAAAGAACACCTTTTTGATAGACATAGCTGTCCCAAACACACATAATCTCGCCAAAACAATAACCGACAAACAAAACAAGTACCAAAAACTGGTGAAAGAAGTATGTGCCATGTGGAAGCAAAAGGCAGAAAAAGTCATCCCGATAGTAATATCATCTACGGGAGTAATTCCAAAGTCACTACCACAAAGTCTAACAAGACTTAACTTGCACCCCAATACATATATACAACTGTAAAAATCTGTAATTCTTGGCACATGTTCAATTGTAAGAAACTTTTTAAACTACAAATAAGACCACCAAGCCTAATCCTGTTGATTACTACATCCCAGGATAAGTGAATATTTCCCAGTCAAAGCTGAGAAGTGAGAAATTCAATAATAATAATAATAATAATAATAATAATAATAATAATAATAATAAGACAGCTATACTTGGAACATCACACATAATACGGAAGGTACTGCAATGTGAAGCTTGATGCCTGAGCGGTGGGGATCACCGCTGGTTCAAGAAACGTATCAGGAAGAAATGCCTGTGACGGGAGACATACATATTGTATAATAATAATAATAATAATAATAATAATTTTCAAACGACGAAGTCTATAGCTGACGATGTACAAGCCCGGGTCCAGTCTCTTGTTCTCTGCAAATATTTTGCCCACTTTCAGCAGTAGTATGTAGAGTGCAATCTTCATTGTTCGAGACGCCATTTCGTCAGAGCCGATTCGTTAACTTTTTTTTAGCGCCTTAAATGTGAGAGGTTTTGATGTCTTTACGATATAACTCAATAGTTTATACTTTATTATTATTATACTGGCTTGCTATTGTATGCATTGATATTCCAACACAATGTTATAAATATTACGTATTAATTCAGAGTGAATATAAGACTATACTCCTCAAATGTCGGAACTTCACGGAAATTCATGGCAAACACGGTGCTGGTGCTGGAGATGGTTTTAAGCGATATTACTAGATGGCATCAACATCGCAATATGTCTCTGTGCCACTAAATCGCGCAAGTCGTAGGACTGGTCCGTTGTAAATGGTCATGCATGTAACCATGGCACAGAAGGGGGGGGGGGGGGGTTAATGAACTATGAACTTCGTGAATGTGTTTAAAATTATCACGCAGTACTACTTTTGATGCGTTTGAAATCGAGCGTGAGAATAATGTATATAGCTGTACCCCTTACCATGCTCCACGTTTACGGCACCTATTTTGAGCCAACATCGGAGATCAATGTCCCAACCATGGTTCCCAACATACATGGTGGAAAATGCCATGTGGCAACACCGTACCGGAACCGGTTGTAGTCGCAGTGACACAACCTAGTGGCAGCTTACTGAATTTCCGTTCACCTAAAACTGCAAAAAGCGTGCCATGGAGGCATGGAGTTAGCAGTGTGGTCGTAGCTTTGAGTGTGGTTGGTAGTGTTGTGTGTGTGTCATCTATGCCTGCGCAAAATCTTGTTGACAGACATCCATTAAAAATTTTAAATATGGAGCCTACGAAAATGCCGTCAAATAATTCTCATCAAGAATTAATGTCGGGCGGCGATGACTGTGATAGTTTCAGCACAGATCCGTCTGCGACGTCTGTTGAAGATATTGCCGGCAACAGAACGCTGAGGCGTTGTTACAGAATATCTGTGGGGGAGTGGTTAACTATAATTATATTATGTTTTGTGAACCTTATCAACTATATGGATAGGTTTACAATTGCAGGTAAGGCGACTGTTTATATTTCAGTGTTGATTCGGTTTAGGTAATGATGTTTTTAGATAACATGTACGGAATTATTGGCTTACTGTGCTTGAAGCGGAAATCTTTCCGAGTGCCATACATTCCTGTCTGTGTTGTGACATTTACAAATTATTTTTGTGCAAAATATATGCCATAGCACATTGTACGTATTTGTAATCGTCTGTAGTAAGTTAGTGTCTACGGCAACCAACGTAATCACTAATGTGCGTAGGTAGTCAAGTGCAGGCTTGTTATTTTTGTCTGAGTTTAACCAAATATGAATTTTCATGATAAGTCTCATTAACCCCCCCCCCCCCTAATACATCCCACAACCCGTCTGTGGGGAGCCCAACCGTTCCATACGGATGGGCGGAGACCAAAAAAAATGGCGAAGCTAATGGTGCTTTTCACAACTTTGGGAACGTGCATAATGTGTTTTGTATTGTAGGTACCGTGTGTTGTATGAAAATGAGTTTGTAGAACCAACTTTTATATGCTCTAAATGTTTTCTTCACACTTCGTAAATACTCCTGTGTGTTTCGACACACCACACGTGCAGTCATTAGGGATTCTTTGTAGTTATCATAACTCTTTCGAATTGGTCCATTGTACAGTAGGTGAATGAATTAACAATCATGCCCTTGCACGCATTCCAAAATTTCAACTTAAACACATAACCTATTTAAAACTTAAAATTTAAAACTCCCTGATGATGGGACGTGTGGTGTTCCGAAACATGTTGGAGAATCAATAACATGTGAAGAGAATACAGTGCGTATAAAGTTGATTCTACAAACTAAGTGCATAATATGTACTCAGCATGTGTGAGTGCCCTTTATTATTGCATGCATGTGCTTGTTTGGTCATGCCTCGTGCTCTGTTACTTGCATGCGGTTAATCAGTTCATGTTCTTGTATATTGTGCTTAGTACAAAGATATTGAATGGTTCATTGTAAAACTGAATTTTCGGCATTAACCAGTTGTGACTTTTGTTGTTGCATGTACCAGCTGCACTGTCTTGTGTGTAAAGAAGTTTGGAAATAGTTAGCAATTTCTTGCTGAGATTTTTAATGGATTTAGCTTACCACATATTGATAGATTTTATTTTTTTAAGCTCTGAGTTTAATTTGTGTGATTCTGAAAATTCGTAATTTAATATATCAAGGGTTTTGACAAGAATATTAATTTCTTTCGTCATAGCCTGAATAGAGTTAAGTACCCAGCATTTGATAACAGACTTCATGATTTGGATGAGACCCAGTTCAAATTGTGATTTGACCGTTACATGTGCTGCAGAGTTCGCATTAAAACCAAACGTAGAAAGAATGCTGTCCTGCTGCTGCTGTGCTTTGCTTACGAGAGCAGATGCAATGCCCCAAGTCACACTGTTGTCACATGCATGTGTTTGTGTCGGTAGAGACAGCAAAACGCATTTTGTAATGCAGTGGCTCAACAAAAGATATCGCAGGTCTTCGTGTACGTTGTTATCTGTTGTGCGTCCTGATGACTCATGTAATATGTATCTTGGAGGTGTCACTGTATTTCTTACCCTCCATTTGATAAAGTTCCTATTGCACTGTGCAACAGTAATCCTGCACATTGTCAGGATTTTGCTGTGACAGTGAGAGCCCCATGGGCGTCGGGGTAGGGAGTTAGTGTTGTGATTCATGTAGGCAGCTGTTCAAATAGATAGCAGCCACAAGCAATACCATGATGAGGCTTTGAGGCAAGGGGTGTCCAATCCTGTGACGAGGTTCTACTTGCGTTGTTGACTTTTAAACCATCTATATTTTTTTCAAGAATTTTGACCATCACAAACTCGGTGTCTGTGCGCGTGTGTGTGATTTTAAAATAAATAACCACTTATTGGACAGCAGTAACTAGTTGGTATAATGCAGACGCATGTTTTTCTGTGATGGATGCAAAGATTCTGTACAGACATGTGTAGGTTAATTTTATCAGCGTATATGAGACCTTGGGCAATATGAAACCGACGTAGGCAGCTGTCAGCCGGCCAGGTCTTTGCGCCGCCCCCCACCCCCAGTTGCATCCACATCCCCTTGTCTCAAAGGTCTGTCCTAATTAATGTCTTCGATAGTTATCAGACCGTTACTCAAGATTTATCTTATTCTTCTCAGACCTGTTGTCCTGAATCTTTGTTTACCAATCTTACATTACAGCTTATCTTACTTCGTAGTTTTTATATTTTGTGTAACTCACCTTATGGCGCAAACTCTCTGTCCAATACTGAACGCTCGGTTTGTAAGATTTGAGATTCTCAGCGCGTTTGATGAGATTCAAGTCGTCTAGGATGTTATGCCCTGTCGATTGGTAAATAGTTACCGACTTTTTGAAGGATGTGTGCCTTCACTTTGAAACGTCGTGAAATACTCGCCTAACGACAAGGCGTCACATCGCAGGAGAGTCGAATCTTTAACGCGAATGTTTAGCACCGTATTCACAAAAGCCTACGACTAGCCTGAGCCAGTTGATTCTAGTTCACACTGTTCAATACTCTTAATATAATGTGGAATCTGGTTTCAGTGAAAGGGAATTCCTGTTCGGGGAATATCTTAGGCAATTTCACAGGGACAAAAACCGGAAAGTGGGTCTGATCCCCATCCAGTAAGGTTAAAGGCACAGTTCGCCCTATAACCTACCATGAAGGCTCAGGGGGGTGGGTATAGGTATAGCCCTACTCTTTCTTTAACTATGGCACTCGATGGGGGTGGCTGGTTAACGCCACGCCTCGGCCGCTTTACCCCCGGAAAGAGACCCGGTACCCGTTGTATGGAAGTCTGGGTGGGCTCTAGGGACGGTCTGGACGAGTTAGCAGATCTCGCGGCCACTGGTATTAGATCCTCGGACCGTCCAGTCCGTAGCGAGTCGCTATACCGACTGAGCTCCATCCACTACAGCTTTTAATACACGGAAATTTAACTACCCCGCGCTCCAACAGGGCTTGCCGCGCCATTTTAATCGTAAGGATACGTTAGTTCGAAATGTTAAGCATGGTCGGGTCGTGTAGCTGACTACTCGCCGAGGTGGTGTGTGTTAGGAACGACGTAAACGTTTTTCCTAACGTATACGCGATAGTGCACGTCTGTGTGAATGGTACCGTGGTACGCCCCGCTGTGCTGAAGGACGTGCTGAAAGTGTTTCCTCTCGATACGAATACGTAAACTTTTCATCCCAGTGGTCATTGTGTAGATTTCGTTACGACGTACCTTGATGATATGTTACGAGCTAGCATGCGGAACTTTTCTTTTGCATTTTAACCTAAAGTGGTAAGGCTAGTTGAATAAAGATTCCAAAGTACATTATATGGCGAAATTGGGGGTAAAGTAAATTCCAGTTCCAAATATGTAAGAATACTTCACTCTCCGATAGCTCCAATATCCGCAAGAGCAGTGCTTCTTCCGGTAAGAGTAGCATTAGGTGGCAATAATTATCCAAGAAGATGCAACAATATGCAGTTTATTTATATCTGTGAACTGCCCTACATGTTTCGGGTGGTATCTCCACACATCATCAGGAGCTCGTATCACTGTATCTACAGGATCTGGCATTAATGGGACCGTTACTGCTACCTGTTGTGAACGTGACTGGATGGGAACCAGTTCCACATATTACACGATGCACGGTCCTTTGAACATAAAAGTACACGAGGATGAAGATGTGTATGGTGCATTGGTGGAATGATAGTGATAGGGGAAAATGAAGTACACGGAGACGAGGCAGGCAGTGTGCGTTGTATAAGGTAACATTGAAAGGCGTTCGCGAAACCATTGTTGCTGTGGAAAAGCGATTTTACATATCCAGCATGCAAGGCGGATGCACCATACACTTGTTATCTGTGACCTGTCTTGCTGTACCATATTTTTCCACGTCTCCTACATGACGTGAGTTGCTGAACATAAAACGTGTATGTTGATTTTCTCTTCAACTTTCGTCTGAAACATTTCTCATTCTACGAAGAATTCAGTGAGATATTATCACAAATATAGGTCTTCATGTACAGTACCCGTCATTCTTGTCAGATTTTAATGAAACTTGAATTTTCTCGACAGATTTTCGAAAAATACTCAAATATGAAATGTTACGAAAATCCTTCCAGTGGGAACCGAGTTGTTCCTTGCGGACAAACATGACGAAGCTAATAGTAGCTTTTCGTCATTTTGCGAACGCGCCTAAAAACCCTGTCTCACTGTCACTTTGTCCGCCACAAAGCCGAGATAGATTGGGCAGGGGCCGAACCTGTGTCACAAGTTCTTGTAAATATACAAAAGTTTGGTTCCTACCTCATGGTAGACACGCGCAGGCTCGATTACAAAGGCGAACCAGTTAGGGAAATAATTGCAGTTTTTTGTGAGAATCATACGTACACATAAATAAACATGGGGGAAGAAAGGAGTTTTATTTTAGATGAGCACCAGTCCACGTGGTCTGACAAACACGTGGCGAAACGTATAAAGCTTACAAAGCGTGGTCATTGAGGTGGTGCTGGGTCGTTTCTGCTATATTCAGTACATCACAGTTCGCTGTCGCAGCAGTTCATACCAATTGTCTGCCAGCCCAGAAAAAGACGGTGCGGTGCATACGTATATCTGACGTAAAACACGATGTCATTTACGTCACCGATTGCAAAAGACTTGATTTAGCCGCAACGAGCCGGCAGCGAATATTGCACGGAAATGGCAACGCAGCAAAAAAAATGGCGCGCGGAGTCGATAACAGTAACTTAGGTCAATCTCAGATGTGCTGTAGCTGCTTCGGACAAACGTCCCGTGCAGAGTTGGCGACAGTGGTCGGAGCGAAAAATATATTGAAAGGCGTTACAGAAAGAAACTAACTGCATGGAGCAGAGTCCTTCTTGGGAAGCTAACAGATACTTACCTGGTCTAAGGACTTTCGCGAGTTTTATGGAACCTCAAGGTTCTATACTGCATTCATAAGAGCCCGCCACCTGATTCTATCCTGAGCCAGATCAGTCCATTCCCACTACTTGAGATCCTCAGTTAGTCAAGCAATTTCCTGCATTGTATGGAAACCCAAGGTTCGTTACTGCATTCATAATGGCCCGCCAACTAATCCTATTCTGAGCCAGATGAGTCCATTCTCACTACTTGGGATCCTTAGCTAAAACTAAACTCCGTGGCCTTAGTCCGCACGCGAACTATACCGACAGATCGGCCGCCGCCGGTCGGCGAATTTAGTGCCAACTTTTGCGGATAGAGGGGTGTCACGTGGTCAGCGCAACGGGTCCCCACAGCCGTTAATGGGATCCTTAGCTAGTCAAGCAATTTCCCGCATTGTATGGAACCCCATGGTTCATTACTGCATTCATAAGGGCCCGCCAACTAATCCTGTCCCGAGCCAGATCAATCCAGTCCCACTTCTTGAAGATTCGTTTTCATATTATCCTCCCATCTACGCCTAGGTCTTCTTAGTGGTTTTTCACCCTTAGGTTTCCCCGCCAAAACCCTGTAGGCACCGGTTCTCTCCCATCTTATTTTTTAATTTATCCCCATAAAATAATTGGTGAATAGTACAAATCATAATGTTCCTCGTAACGCATCTACTTCGCTCCACTGTTGCTCGTCCCCCTTAGACCCAGATGTCTTCCTCAGCACCCTATTCTCGAACACCCTCAGCCTTTGTACCTACCTCGGTGTTAGGTAGCAAGTAGAAAGAAAGTACAGTGATACCTCGGCTAACGAAGATAATTCGTTCCGGAATCACATTCGTTAGCCGAAATCTTCGTTAACGGAAACACACATACAGACGGAAAAGATAAGCTCCTGGAATGGCCCGACCGTTCATGTTTGCGGCTTTATGTTAGCGCGCGCATCCACTAAAACATTCGTTAGCCGAATCCATATTCGTTACCAGGGTCACTCGTTAGCCTAGGTATCACTGTAACGCTTTATGTGTATGCGCAACTTCACCATAAGTCCTATAGTTATCGATGTATTGAAAAAAAAATTAATTTCTAAAACCAGAGTCACCAGAGCTAACACACCAGAATTATTGCGCGATTGGTGGTCTTTCGTTTACGAAATTGTTTTTATCTCTGTGTTTGGTAGGAAGAATCTTTTGTTATAAGGGAAGTCTGAAGCAGCCATTAACGAACTTAGTTCGTGTAGATAAAGACATGGCTTCTCTGTTGAAATTGTAGAGGATAAATGATTGGTGGTTTGTACATCAGGACTGGTCAAAATGATGTCTTTACCTGCCTTGTTCGAATAAAAAAGTGGGCCTCACCTTGTGCGGTGTTTTTGTACTTACGTAAGCAGTGCTGAAGAAGCATGTGCCGCAGGCATTGCATTTCCTTAATGAGAGGGCTTGCAAAGTTATTCTTAGCAGGCGGAATCTCGCTGCCTTGTAACTTATTACATCAAAGAATAATTCAATCAACACAGCTTTCTTTAATTTAATTTAATCTAAATTAATTTCATTTGTCATTTTAGGCACGTTCCACAAAATTGCGAAAAGCGACTATTAGCTTCGTCATATCCGTTCTTCCGCATGGAACTACTAGGCTCCCGCTGAACGGATTTTCACGAAATTTGATGTTGGAGTATTTTTAAAATCATCTGTTTATGAAATTGAAGTTTCATTTAAATCTGATGGAACGTGTACATTACATGATGACCTGTGTACATTTATGATAGTGTCGGGCCGAATTCCCCCCAAAATGAGAAACGTTTCAGACCAAAGTTACAGGTAAAATCAAAACACATGTTTTATTTTGAGTAACATTTTCCGAAAATCGTGCCCTTTATGATATAATGTGGAGAAATATGATGGAGCCAGACAGGCCACAGATTACAATATAATGTGGCGCATGCGCTTTGAATGCAGAACGACAAAGGATACATACGCATACTCAGAATATGTAATACTTATTGCTTTGCGACGGCAGCAGTGGTTTCGCGAACGCCCCTCGGTATTACGTCATACGTACATCGGCTGTCTAGGTAATTACGTAATTGCAGTAAAATGATTCAGATTATAATTCCGCATTGCATCAGAGTATAAATAAAACAATAGGGCAAATTTATTGCCACATCAGAAGCAGACATAATATGTAATATAGTAAATTACGCTTTATTCGATTCTACTTTAAAAACGTCGTGCAAACGTAAGACATTTCCTGTACGTATAAAAGGGTCTGAATTAATTCGAACGCGATAAAATTGATATAGAACGATTTTATTAATTACAGGGTTTAAATTAACATGAAATTATAAACCTTTAGAACTAAAAGTGGTTTGATAATAAGCACGCGTGTAAGAGATGTTGGTGGGCCCAGTAGCTCAGTCGGTATATCGACTGACTACGGGCTGGACGGTTCGGGATAGAATCCCGGTGGGGACGAGATTTTCCGCCCGTCCAGACCGGCCCTGGGGCCCACCCAGCCTCCTGTAAAATGGGTACCGGCTCTTTCCCCGGGGGTAAAGTGCGGCCGGGGCGTGTTGCTGACCACTCACCCCCTTCTAGTGCCGCGGTCATGGAAGAGTAGAGATGTAACTCTACCCACCCTCTGGGCCACACCGGGCCTGAAACAGGATCACTTTTTGTAAGAGATGTTGACGGTGTGCAGGCCGTGTTTAATGAATTCTTATACAGTGTTACAAATCTTAACAAAAAAAGACATTTTTTAAAGTAGGAGATATCTTTCACGAAAACAGGTTTCCGCAGACCTTCCTTTTACGTACACCATGGCCTTCTTTTACACCCCTTGCCAGTTTACCCCACATTTTAATTTACGCCATCCTATTTTTCGGTGTAACGCTTCTTGGCAGGTTTATTTCCATTTATTGCCTTTTTATGGGAATGTCATTTTTTTTATTTACGTCCACTTTTTCAGAAACACAATCAGGGCGTAAAACGAGGGCTTGGTATATAGTTTTCGCCGGATAATGACCTCTTAGTTTGGAGCATGAATCGAATTGTGAAAACATGTATTGTTTTCGTGATGAAAAGAGAGTCATGTTGACTACATTATTCTTCAATGTACAGAGCATTTTAAAATGCTAGGATAGACTTCAAGAGTGTTTTTTTTCCCCCCGGATCTAAACAAAGAAGAAATTTCATATAAACATACGTCCGAGTTCAATTGATAGATCAGACTCAACAATGGGTACCTTGACTGTGTAATATTTTACTCACAACTAATGTAATCCACCGACAATACACGTCCCCTATTTAATAACTGTTGAGTTCTTGTTGCTTACCAAGTCAGTCCACAACACATGCTCAGCATGTCCTCCACCTGAATAATGCACACACGGATAGTCTGATCAAGGACTGGCGCACTCTTTCTAAGGTTCCGGCGCGGTTGAGAAGGGTTTGACAGCCACGGTAAATGCGTTGGTGAAGTGTCTGTTTCGACCAGGAACTGAGCACACTATGGTTTATAAGTGCCTCCACGTATGAAGATCGAAAAGATTGAAGTCGGGAGATCGTGGGGGTGTACCTCGTAAACTGTTGGCCGACATGTTGATATGAACATTTTTCCTTGTTTGGTTGTGGGGAACACTGAAGTTTGTCGAAGCGTGTTAGGTACACCCTTTACTAAGGTGCTAGTTTAGCAATGAAACAGATGAGAGCGGTATTCAGCACACTTGAACTGGAAGCGCCTTTTCGACGAGCAGTCACATCACATATTTGGGGTTTATTGTGGTTTCCCGCAATCCGTGAGATCCTTCTGCCGACGTTATAATTTAGAATACAGTGGAGTAGTAACGATTGATCTGGCGATGCCTTGTCTACCCAACTGCAACTGTTGGCACATCAGATTTGATATACAGTCGTGCGTCGCTTAACCACGGGGATACGTTCAGAGAAGTGCGTCGTTAGGCGATTTCGTCGTTGTGCGAACGTCGTAGAGTGTACTTACACAAACCTAGATAGTATAGCCTACTACACACCTAGGCTATATGGTATAGCCTATTGCTCATAGGCTACAAACCTGTACAGCATGTTACTGTACTGAATACTGTAAGCAATTGTAAGTATTATAATAGTATAATGTTATGGGACCACCGTCGTATATGCGGTCCGTCGTTAACCGAAGCGACGTTATGCAGCGTATGACTGTATATTCCTTTGAAGCACTGTGGTACCTATGTGCACCACCATAAATATTAAAGAATTCTTCATTTTACACTCACAATATACTTAACTCTTACTTATGATTGTCATAAATAGCGATTATTTCCCCAAACAACATTAGAACCATTACTGTGATTTTAGCCAAGCACTGTATAGAGCTCCCCGATGATGGATCCCTTGTGATCCGAAACATGTTCGAGCAATTTTAAATATATTATAATAATTCTAATTGTATGTACGAGTTATGTATTTGTGCATCTGTTGGATAATAAAGTGTTTTAATTAAGTGGTTGGTTCTTGTCATAAAGACGCACTGTGTGTCGTTCAAGGAAGAAACTGGATTTATAAAAATTCCTTACGCGAACGTTGGGCTGCAGAGGGCAAATAGGGGACATGCCTATACCCTGACCCGACTTCCCTTCAGTTGCTAACCTTTGTGGTGAGTTCAGTAACGGCTCTAGCACACACGAGTTTTGAGGTTAGTCATTATCATTTACGTCAGTACAGATTCTGGCATTTGTAATTGTAACCCACCTGAACAGGAAGTGTTGTTTTGCGTGATTTCAGACTTCCACCACAGTGCAAATGAGATCTGCATTCTTCTGGGATGTTACGCAGTGTAGATTGGTTGTTAGTTACCGACGTCTGGGAGCTGCCTATCGGTCCCACCTTCAGTGGTCGAGCAGCCTGCTTATGCTTGATCCTTGAAGATAGGAACGCTAGGTTCTCCTGAAACGTCGGTATGTACCAATCCACGCTATGTAACATACCAGAAGGGCGAAAATCCTAAGTGTTATTTCACTGAGGGCTTTTTTATTTATTGTACACAGCCTGTTAGGAGCAAGGTGAAGTAAAAGTTTAGCTGTAGGGTTGGAGTCAGACTTTTGTTGTTGTTGTTGTTTACACCGTGCATTGTGGCGCATTTATTACAGTGTAAAACCGCCCAAACGCACATCTACTATAATTTAATTTTACACAGTATCTTTTACATTTTTCGAGCCTTAAAGACTCATCATCAGGAAGATACTTGTAAAAATACAGGCAATTTGTTATATGTCCACGTGGTGTATGGTGAGTCAGCAATATGTGGATACACTGGTATTAAAATAGGAGTTATTATGGGACATATAAAAAAGTAAATATATTTACTTACACCATATACGTGGATGTATATATCGTAATGCCTATATTTTTACAACTATCTTCCTGATGATGGGCCTTGAAGTCTCGAAATATATTGAAGATATTGTGTGAAATTAAATTATAGCAGATGTGCATTTGATTAGTTTTACATTGTAATGAAGCCCGACAGACCTCACCAGGTAATCTAGCCCTTTGTTTGTCAAACGTTCTAGCAGTACAACTACTCATATTTATGCATCACTTAAAAAGTCAGTTCAGTGTGAAATTGCGTAATTCGGAAATAATTTCCCCACAAGAATCACTGGAGGTGTGTGGATGAGGTCTGCCAAGTTAACCATTATTTATTCCAGCTGTTAATACTTCGACAGCTATTTTTTCCCCCGGTATTACGTGTATTTTACGGTAAAATGAAGGAAGACTAACAGGATTGGTCACATCTGGCGTAGGAACTCCCTTCGAAAACGCGTTGTTGAAGGAAAGATAGAGGGAAGGGTAGAGGTGACGGGAAGACAAGGAAGAAGACGTAAGCAGCTACTGTTTGACCGTAAGGAAGGGATAGAATACTGGAAATTGAACGAGGAGGTACTGGATGGCAGTCTGTGGAGAACTCGCTTAGGAAGACGAATTACGAGCATTCCTGAGTGACTGTGGAGCCTTGGGGCGCGAGGTACTGTGTTGTCGTTCGCGTGTTGATGTCCGTGCTGT
>Ga0136643_10003646_pt1 | contig 20862 bp, 12 predicted proteins | sample TergutLab28metaG_FD_96883 | JGI IMG/M metagenome (GOLD analysis project Ga0136643, IMG submission 96883) | Labiotermes labralis P1 segment gut microbial communities from Petit-Saut dam, French Guiana - Lab288 P1 (version 3) (version 3) | ecosystem: Host-associated > Arthropoda: Insects >...
AAGTCAGCCTACACAACGCAACAAGTACTCGCTAGCTCCTGAAGATGGACGTATTAACGTCTGAAACATGTTGAGCAATATATAATAAAGCAAGTGTCATCTAGTTGGTCAACCATTATTCAAGTTCCGTTACGTTTATAGAGGAATATTTAACCCTAGCAAGACACAGTGGGATCGACGGCGACTTTCATTGCTTAAATCGCATTGTGCCCTTTTGCTGGATTATGCCATAAAGTTTGCTGATTGCTGTAACTTCAAGGTTTACTGGAATGCTGTTGAGATAAATTTGGCAGTTTCTTTTCTTTTTTTAACCCTTGTGTGCGAATTTTGTGTTCGGGCCACATGAAACACCTCCATGTTTTTTTCATTAAATTTTCTATTTCTTAGTGGTATAATATATTTGACTACCGGGATAGTGTACACAGTATAACGACTGGCTATGTGTTTGGCGGTTCGGGGATCGAATGCCGGTGACAGATTTTTAGCAGGTCCGAGGTCCAACCGACCTCCTGTTCAATAGGTACTGGTCTGTTTCTCGGGGACAAGGCGGCTGGGTCGTGGTCCTGAACTCACACTCCCTTCTAGGGCCAAGGTTGCGATTTGGTTGGAGCTATATATTCGCAATTCAACTTCTTTGTGGCTGCCCAAACATTTCACAGGTTGAGCGATTTATAATATACTTTAATGCGAATAGGACTCACATAACTTGCATCCAGAAAGCAAGTGACTGCTAGCGCAGGTACACAGTATGGTATTGGAAAAAAAATTCGACGCTGACAGTGGCATTAGGAAACCTGACTGTAAATTTTGGTGTCACCATTCTATTTTAACACAAATCACAATAATGTTAATCAAAACAATCACTCCAGTTTTTGTGTTAAAGTGATAAAGATGGAGGAATAGTGCAATATTTATAACAAATTCACAATTTTCACTGTTATTTCTCTGAATATTTCTAGATTTAAATAATATCTTATAAACAATAATATGAAATCTGTTTATATAGAATTAAATTGTACACTATTAATAAAGTGAATATGAATAAGATTTTTGTTTTCTTTTGTCATCTATGTAGATTCAAACTGAGGAACATATAGAAGGTAGAACACAGACAAATAAATGCCTGCGGTTCCTATGGCCGTTAGACGCTGATTTCTATTGTGTAGCTTAAGGTTCAGTTTTGAGTGACAATGTCAGATTCCTAATGGACGAAGTGACGTTGGAGCGAGTTCCTCTCCGAATATTTTTTCAGCTTCCCCTTTTTAGTCTTCATTCCATATTCGCCTTTCACCACCCCCTGAAGTGCGTATTAACCCCGAGCAGGCAGCCTGTCATTTCCTCGGTTTCGATCTGTCAGAACCTGCGGTTGGGTGGGCACAAACTAATGAAGTTAAATTTTGTACGTGCCCTAAAATGTGAAGTTGTTCGTGTGAGTGCCAGGAAGGTTCATGCGGCACTAGATGTAAATGTAGGCATTGTACATGACTTCTTAGCCGGGTTATTAGAAAAGTGTGAGTGGTCTTTTTCACATCTTTGTCTCTTTAACCCTGGAGAAATATTTCCCATTAGCCACTGAACGGGGAAAATCTTTGGGCCACATGGCAGGTGCGGATGGGCTGGAGAAAAGAAAAATTTCTTGCCCTCGTGGGGAAATAGAGCCAAAATTAGTCCTTCGTTAAGGCTGTACCTTAGTAACTACACTGACTGAGCTATCCGGGTTCATGCATCGGTCTACGACAAAATATTTTATACCGTTTCAAGACGCATTTGAACTTTGTTACATTAATGTAAGGAATAAAATAAATGTACGTATTTTTAAGTAGTCTGAAAACAGAATAAGTTATAGAGAAGAAGCACAAACACATATCGATGTTTATATACTGTATAAAGGGCGTTTGAGACGAAAATTACGAGAATTACTTCGGATTACGAAAAAGAAAGTAAGAGTAGTATGAAATATATTCCGGATGGGAAGTTTTCATTCTTCGTACTCTTCATTGAACATTGAAATATTGGTAAAACAAGAAGGATAAGATTGACCGGTATATATGTATAAGGAAATACTCAAAATATTAGATCAGTGTGAATACTTGACCTAGATGTGGTAATAATATAAACGTGGATCGTAGAGAAATAGATTGTGAAGCTGTAAAGTGGTTGCAGCTGGTTGTGATTAGGGTCTTATTGCAGGTTTATATAAAAAAATTAACGAATGTTTATATTGTACATAATCTTTAGAAATCGATTAAGACTCATGTCAAGAAGGGCCTTACGTTTTCGTTAGTTATGAATAAATTTATATTTTATTTAGAAATTTTTTACTTTTGGATACGTAGAGCGTACAAGTAAACATTTTTAGAAGTCAGTTTGAAATAACAAGACAGACAATGCACGTGTCACGTAACACCGTGGCTCGTTCGCGTAATCATTGTTGCAGTGGAAATCCAACAATTCCTTCCGCACGTGTTGTTGAGATACATGTTACTGTCAAATGTACAAAAATACTGAGTGTCGCTCACCAATGCTCTTATGGCATATCTATGTAGCCGGCAAACATAAAACGTACGTAGGTTTTCATGTAAAGTTCCCGACGCTGCTTTCAAACAAAAGAATATTCGTTAACTCACGGCCTTAGTTAGACGTAAAATGTGGCTAAGGAAATCGTCAGATAAGTCTTTGTGTATTTTCTCAGTTTGTGTTTTGCCACAAAACATTTTACGAGTTCAGACGAAATGAATCAATTATGAAGCACTAACGAAAGAAATATTATAAGACTGTGTATGTAATATCGCCCTAGTAATCCAGTACGAAAATCGTATCTTTTCTGGGTCGCATTATGTGGTCATTTGTGGCCTGTCTGGATCTATCATATTTTTTTATAATATCTCACAAAGGGGAAAAGGTTATGGAACATAAAATGCGTCTTTTGATGTTCTTTACAACGTTTGTCTGAAATATTTCCCATTCGAAGAAGAATTCAGCGAGATGTTGTCATAAACGCACGTAGTGTTCATGTAAAATACCCGTTATTTTGTTCTCAGTTTAATGAAACTAACTTTCTCGACAGACTTTCTTCAAGTGCCAATTTTAATGAAAATCAGTTAAGTGATAGCCGAGATGTTCCATGCGCACGGACGGAAGGACAGACATAGGGGCATGACGAAGCTAATAGCCGCTTTTCGTAATTTTGCTAACGTTCCTAGAAGCAGCTGAGTTGACACACCACAGAAAATGAAGAGATCAGATTGCCAGGATTTTGTTTCATTTCGCAATTTCTTAAGTGCGCGCGAAGCAACATCCTCCACCTTCAAACTTCCAGTCTACTCTAACACTGCAGTTTGTTTAGTACCTGTGTCACACAAGCCACATGACGTGAAACCAGTCTCAGCTTTCGCTATTGAGATGCCCTTAGCGCCGGCAGCAATTGGGCAAGTTACAGCCTCCCAGGGAGTTCTTTGAGAGTCTATGGCCTTTCAAGTACTAACTGGAAGCATGCAAAGCTTTGAGGTTGACCTGCAGAGACTACAGTCTTTCTCCAGTTTCCAGCTCGAAGTACCGACATTGATGTGCTACAGGGATGCAAAAATATGCTGTGTGCAATATTCGTAACTTCGAAGTAAATTGCCAGTGTTCTAAACATTCCCTTCGCCGCTGAAACATGACGAAGTACCTGAGGTTTCAATGTTGCGAAACCTCATCCACTTGCTTTGAAGAATACTGTGTACTAAACGCGTAAACAATGATGAAGGTATAATATTAAAATTGGTCTTTGATAAATAGGGCTTCAGGTAGCAAATTAGATACTAATTAGTCGTGGTGTGGAGGCTGATGATGAATATTCGAATTGAACAGTCATAGAACTTCTTGTCCGGCTTAGTAAATTCAAACACTTCGTGAAATAAATTAATACTATGTTCAAAATTCACAAGTTACGTGAAAGTCTGCGTGTAGTCAGCTGTACTTATAAAAATTTAAAAAAATAGATAGGTTCAGGTTCAAGAATGCTATTTTATGTTGTGGTAAGAGCCGATACTGATGGCGGCGCGGTCTAAGAAGTAGGTCTGCGGCCCCTGGCTTGCTGAGATTGCGGGTTCGAATCTCGCCGGTGGCATGGCTGTCTGTCTGTTGTGAGTGTTGTGTTATCAGGTAGAGGTCTCTGTGACCGACCGATGCCTCGTCCAGAGGAGTCCTAACAAGTGTATATATCACAGACTGTGATCACGTGCAATAATAACTCTCTACGCCTACACTGAATTGGTGTAAGTAGTCAGACTTAAAACGAAAGACAGACGAACGAATGGATGGGCGTAGAGCATTGACGGAAGGTTAAAGACAAAAGGAACATAAATTCCAGCTAAAAGAATTTGTCTCAGTGCCACTTTGTTCCCTAGACGGACGAGCCCGGGATCCAAGCCGGAACTATGCGGTAACAGGACGAAGTTTAGCTGCAAGATCCACGCTATGGACTGTCACATAATTTTCGGGAATATTTATGGAGAACTGTTCAGTCATAAAGATGTCGTAGTACTGCTTCATACGCCGGTCCCAGTGGCCGCGAGGTCTAAGGCGTAGGTCTGCGGCCGCTCGCCCGCTGAGATTGTGGGTTCGAATCACACAGAGAGCATGGACGTTTGTCTGTTGTGAGTTTTGTGTGTGTTGTCAGGTAGAGGTCTTTACGACGAGCTGATCACTCGTCCAGAGGAGTCCTACCGACTGTGGTGCGTCGTTGTGTGTGATCTAGAAACCTCGTGAATGAGGAGGCTCAGGCCCACTGGGGGCTGTAGCGCCATAACAAACAAACAAACTAACTAGCTGCTTCATACATGGTTATCAAGCCTAGAATGAGTAGGTGAAACAGATCGAACTAAGAAGGAAAGAACGTTTTGGTACGGAATACAGGCTGTTTTATTTAAATTTGCACACCGATAATGTGATCCCGACAATGGGCCAGAATATAATCCTTCAGCGACCATGTTCAAAGAGGACATTCTTTATAGGTCCAAATGAAAAAGAAGCCACTGCTAATTTATAATTATTTAATGCAATTTAAGCGTGATTTTATGATACAGCAGCGCTGTAAATTAGATCTGCTCTCGTCTGGAATTTTACGCCGCGCGTAATGGACGCTCTTACCGACGTTTCGGGACAAACCTTTAAGGGCTGACAGCTACTGGGCTTGTTAAAGTGCGCTATTGTTACGTAACGAAAGTATTCAGTGAAGTGTTTAAGACGCCCGTCTTCGTATCGTGAACACCTAGACTCAGTCTGAGTTTTTAAATCTTAATTAAGTGAAATGCACTCGTTTTAGCTCTTTCGTGGAACAATGGAAATAATAAACTGTTTATCTCAGTAATTAACCAACTTGATGCATGAAATTTTGTTTTACAATAATTTTATTTCATGCATGTAGAAGCATGAAATAAACTTACTGTAAAACAAAAATTTTTTGCATCAAGTTGGTTAATTACTGAGATAAATATACTGAGATTCGCGGTCAGCAAAACGTCAAAATAATAAACTGTTGTTTCGCTGCTAAACTCGTCAATTATTGATCGCTTACAAAATGGTTCATTTATCATTTATTCTTACTACGATGAATAAAATTTTCATGTTATGCAGCGTGAAAAGAAATGTAGACAATTTTCGAAAGACAGATTTAGAAATTCGTTTGAGGAGCCGCTCTTGGCTTATTTAAGCAATGTTTCAAGGAAGTGCCTGAGGAGAGTGAAGATGAGGATCAGGGGTCTTTGTTGCGAAATCCCATGCGAGGCCGAAATTCAGATTGAAATTACCTTTCAGCCGACTAGCGGAAGAACTGCGCAGTGAAGTTACTGTTGCAGTACTGTCATGACGTAAGGCACAAAGCAAACGTAAACTGAAGACAAAGTTAGTACGATGAAACTGGAAGTTTAATAAAGTTTAATGTTAAAGCCCCTCTGCTTAACTAATAAAGCACAGCGCAAAGCGTGACTTTTGAAAATCGGATGTTTGGCTTCCCTCCTCCTTAACCTGCAGTACAGACCGTACGCTGGTTTGTAGTACAGTTCTGGCATTATATCAACAGAGTTGGCAACCCTGCGTGGGGTAGGGTACAGCGCCCGCTACGAGTTATGCATTCGCGGGTGTTAGATTCGGAGTTTTCTGCTTTAAGCGAGGGATTATTCTTAAAGCAATAAACACCTGTAACATTAGCCATTTCACACACACACACACACACACACACACATACATTGCTATTCGGTAAGGAGAAAGCATAAGATCCCGCGGGGCGTAAGTGCAAGAGATACTTTTCTCTACAAACTGTACTCGCTCCGTTTAGATGTCAATAAAGTGGAGTTGTTATTTTTAGCTTATACAACCCTCACATAAGAATAGAATGTGTAGGTTGTTGTGACACAACTTCTTAAAGATTTGTCCGTGCTAATGAGCGATAAACACTTCAACCTACCTGATTACAACTGCTTCCACTTTGAAAACCGATACCTAATTTTGGGCGAATTTGTCACTTAATTACAGGTGGCGGACGCTTGTGAGTGCGGTAATGAACCTTCGGGTTCCGTGAAATGCGGGGAATTTCTTGACTAACTGAAAACCACTTAGCTGCTCAAGAAGGACTCTGTACCATAGAGTAAGTAAGTAAGTGTCACTTAATTAACAGCTAAAAATAGCATGTGGCCTACTCCAGAACGCGAATTCTCCATGCGTGTATGTGAGTGGGTAGCCGTTCCCCCAAATACCAACTGGTTACTGGTACTCACTAGACAAAAGATTCGAATTCAAGAGCCGGTCTAGGCAGCAAAAGAGAGGAAAATCTCTATGTCAATTGGAATCAATCCCCTACTACCGGGCTGTACAGCTACTAGACTATTTACTGCACCAGCTGAGCTACCTGACTCAAAAACGTTCAGTAATATTTTGCGTGAACGATATGCGATATGCACAACGGAAAAATCCTCAGACTTTTTCTCACAATTGTCCATGTACGATGAGAGCTGGCATCGTCATTACTAAAGCTGACGCATCTGGCTAAAATTCAATCATTAGAGAATTACTTTAAGCCACGAGTGATGAAACTTCATTTTATTATTTGCAAATTCTTGTGTGTAGCTAAAAAAAACACTGTTGAGTGATTTTTCCCTTAAACACAGGCTGCTTTACAAGATATCAGGCCTGGCACCAAATTCACGTCTCAAGGACGCCAATATATCGGCTCTACGTCCCCGAAGTTTAATTAAAACTCATAATTCTCTTTTCGATTTAATTTTTGCTGAATTTTTATGAAGAAATAAGCTCGGAAGCTGGCGAAGAATCACAGTAGACGCGTTTCAGAAACAAATTATAAGGAATTTCACTTTCCTAATTAACAAACTTAAAACCATCGTTTCTGCTATTATGTAATTAATGACAGTATGTGCTACTAACATTTCAGCGGTTTAGAATTGCTTTGCATAAAGATATGTTTTTGGGGACTTCGTGAAAAATACATAGCACACGGTTAAGGTGCTGTGCTACAAATCGGAAGGTCGGTGGTTCGATCCCAGCTGGTGTCATTGGATTTTTTATTGACATAAATTCCTTTCGATCGCACTATAGCCCTGGGGTCGACTCAGCTTCTAACAGAAACGAGTAAGGTAAAGGTAAAGCAGTCCCATTACAGGCCTGGACAGGCCCAGATGGTTCTTAGAAAGTTAAGGTTCCCATATTTCATGACAGCGGCACAGGATGGTGGTAGATTGTCAGCCTTACGCACCGGCCGCTTTTACCCCCAGGAAATATTCCTGGTGCTCATTTCTGTTAGAGGCTGAGTCGACCCCAGGGCCATTGTGCGATCGGAAGGATTTTATGTCAATAAAAAATCCAACAGAAGTGAGTACCAGGAATATTTCCTGAGGATAAGGCGGCCGGTGCTTAAGGCTGACAACCTTACCACCATCCTGAGCCGTTGTCACGAATTCTGGGACCTTAACTTCGTGGAACCATCTGGGCCTCTCCGGACCTGTAACGGGACTGCTTTTTACAGAACACGTTTATTACTTTACTGATGAGACAAAAATTGTCTTTTGATATTCCGTCTATCCCGCAGTAGAGGACTTCGTTGAATGGGCAGCACATTTCTCACTCTAGGAAAATTCCTGAAGCGGTCTTCCCTCCATAAACTACATAATGAGGAGGTTCATGATCTGTACTCCTCACTCAATATTTTTCGGGTGAAAAAATCGAGAAAAGTGGGATGGGTGAGTCATGTAGCGCGTTTGGGGGAGGAGAGACATATACAGGTTTTGGGTTGGAAAACCTGAAGGAAAGAGACCACTTGGGAAACCCAGGTTTATATGGGAGGAAATAATATTAAGATGGATCTTCAGGAAGTGGGCTGTGGGGGAATGGACTGGATTGATCTGGCTCAGGATAGGGACAGGTGACGGGAACTTCTGAATGCGGTAATGAACTTTCGGGTTCCATAAAATTCGGGGAATTTCTTGACTAGCTGCAAACCGGTTACCTTCTCAAGAAAGACTCTGTTCCATGGAGTATGGAGGAGGAATCTTACCTCCATATGAGAATACTCCCATTTCTGACATTAAAAGTGAAATGTCTTTTTCCATTCTCAAAACATGTATAATTTTCTGTGTCCAATACACATGCCTATTGCACGTTTAATTTCTTTCACAGATAGTCCAGCACGTTGTTTGTATTATAGTTCTTATATTTAACTTCATCATCATTGTTATTGTTATCATTGTGTGGTAACAATGAAAACACCAAATTTCTATTCCGTTAGCAGGACTGTGTGATCGCTGGAAAGGAATGTGCTCAGATACAGAAAACAAGGTTATTTAGTATTGTATAGGAAAGTACATTCTAAGCCTTCAGTGTGTTCTGAGTTAGCAATCATTACAGCCTTCCGACCATCGAATAACGCTGTTTCGTTCTCTTTCTGTTTTACCAACTTCTAATGCTGTTATTGCTATCAAATCAAGATAAGTGAGATAGCACACAAAAATGTCGCTCCCGTTTCGTGGGAACTACTGCACACTCGCTCACCGAATTATGGAATATTTTTTGTTCCGGAAGGTCGGGTGCAAATGTAATTTTGCGCAAACAGGAATTGAGTATAAATATAGCCAACTCCGTATTTTACACAAGAGATTCCAGTTGGAATCGAAACAGCAACACAGACACACACGATAGGCCGCCGCATGACGGCCCGTCCTCCTGTTTTATTGCCCAGAAATGTTCTTAAGCCAACTTTGTCTGACCCAGCGCTTCCATTTCTGCAAAGAAAAATTAGACGCGTATTTCAAAGTGTTATTACTCGTATTTTATTTTTCGTTTTTTTAAATTTCGAAATTCTGAAATTGGCTAACTTGGAATTGTGTAATATGGGAAGCGCCTGTAAATGAATCCAACTGGTCGAAGAACCGCAAAATAAGGGAAAACGAAATGTAGCAGGTGAGCTAACAGCGGATAATCTATTGGCAAATGATGGAGCGTGCTGAATTTCGACTAATCCAATGCACACATCGGAAAAGGATTATGTGAACAATTTAATGTACCTTAAAGGTCTGACCTAGTGTTAAAACAACTTCAGCAGTTACACAGCAGTCAGCCGAATTAAAATGCATTTCTTTAAATTAATATCAGTAGGAATTTCCGTCCACACAATTATTTATTTGTATTAATGTTCGACATTTAGAATATGTGGCAACATGATTCGACCACATTTAGGCCATCTTCAGGACAATATTCAACATAAAATGAACTACAGTAGATTACCTAGGGTAATGAAATACTACTCCCCAACTGGCAGAAGGAACCATGGTAGATCTTTGAAGAGACTTCTGAATACGTGAGACCGGAACGGGTCAACAAGTGGCCCAACTCCATGAAAGATAGATGATGATCATGATGATGGCAATTTCGTAAGAAAATTATACGTCTACAGTATGAGATCTCAGTCCTTACTTAAAATAAAGTACATGTTGCATACGTGGGGGCATGCGATGGCGCAGTTGGTTGAGGTACTGCGCTACATGCCGGAAGGTTGCGGGTTCCATTCCAAATGGCGTCACTTGGCTTTTTCATTGACATAATCATTCCGATCACAGCATGGCCATCGAGTAGACTCAGCTTCTAGCATAAATGAGTACCAGGAATATTTCCTGAGGAATAAAGGCGCCCGATGCCTAGAGCTGACAATATTCAAACTTTCATGTGCCGATTCTCTCAAAAGCTGTGACCCTTCTGGAAAGCCATGGGTCTGTAATAAGCCTGTACAGCAATTTTTAACCTTTTACTTTTACATGGTACATGCGAATATTACAAGTTAAAATACTCGTAAGCAACATGTACTATATTTTAAGTAACGATTTACGTCTCACACTATCAAAGTATTAATAGATAGCTTTTCACTCTTTTTACAGGCCACGCAGGTCGTTAGGGTGAGTAGAGGTACAGCTCTACTCTTTTCTAGGACTTTCGGCACTAGATGGGGTGGGGGTCAGTCCCACACCCCGACCGCCTGTACTCCCGGTAAAGACCCAGTACCCATTGTACAGGAGGCTGGGGTGGCCCTTGGTCCGGTCTGGACGGACGGAAAACTCTTCCCCACCGGGATTCGATTCCGGACCGCCCAGCCCGTAATCAGTTGCTATACCGACTGAGCTACCGGGCCCACTCAAAGTATTAGTTACGTGTAAAATTGTTTTTAATTTTATGTTAAGTTTGGGCTGAAAATGTCCTAAATATGTTGCAATGTACTGTAAGTATCTAATAATAATAATAATAATAATAATAAGCCAAAGTTTATGTCGGCGACAGTTACATACTAATTTAAGACAAAACGGAATGTAAAAGATAAAATTGCAATTCTTTTTCGGGATAATTTGTCCACGGAGGTAATGGAGCAGGTAGCGAAACGGAATATTACTGTGCATCTAGCTACACGTTTATCAATATATGATTGTATGTATTCGCTGCACTGCCGTGAGGGATAGAGACAAATTTATCTTTCTTAAAGGCAGGGACTTTTACGAAAAATTTGTTATACTTAAGGATTTAGATATGAATCAAAGACAAATGAGAATGGATATCAACTGTGGAAGTGAATATGAAGCTAGAAGTACTCAAGTCTTGACGGAAATATTTATGGTTCGTGTAATTTATTATCTTGCCATAATCAGACACTCCCTCTTAAACATTACACGTGATAAATGAAGAAACCAGCCTATATATATTCATTTCTACCCTGCATAATACTCTTAGTTGCCTTAGATGATGTTTTATGGCGAGAAGTGAAAATTACGAGACAAAGATGTTGACATTAGATTATTTTGCTCTGCTCAGAGAAGTGTGAAATGATGAAAGTAGAGAAAAAAGAAAAAAATGTAGGACAGGACACTGTAGCTATCTGATATTTGTACAAGTCGAGGTAAAGAACGACCATGTCGCACGTAGTGATTGTAACTCAAAGTTATATGGCCCGAATTTGTCATGCAGCACCGCAATTCTACGTTGTTTTCCTGGAAACATAGTGCGATTACCTTTCCGCATTTACGTTTCAATTTTTTGATACTGCGTTTTAATGCACGTCAAATTCAAATTTCTAAGAAAAAGAAAATGTCTTCTCCGAAAATGTCAAGAAAAATTCCGTCACATCCGAATAATTACAACAGTTACCAGTAATAACTTCACTTATTTTAATTCATACTTTCCCTAGTGGTATAAAGAAAGTAAAAAGAATAAATAGACAAACAGACCTAGAAGTGCATAACAAAATGTGCAAACATTTATTTCGTTAACTAGGTAACCTGGCATTAAACTTTACCGAAATTTACACCAATTAATCTTTATTCAAGCATAGACGCGTTGTTCATGTCCACTGCGTGTGTCAGTTTTCCGCGATTCTATAATTAATCCAGGCTACATATATTCATGTAAAAAAGTACCTCTGTTTGGCAAGTGTTTTACAGCTTTTCACCTGTCCAAAATGCTCTGCGTTTCCAGAAATAACATCAATAACCAACAAGGAAACATTGCCACTAGCGGTCAGTGATGGCCGGCGACCAGGCACCCGTGGTTTCATTGTTAGCAGGGACATGGGATTTTTCCGTTCTCCGCAGTGTCAAGGCCACTACTACGGTCTAATTAGCCTCCTATTCAGTGCGTACTAGAGGCTCAGACCCTGGTGGAATGGGGTCTGCCGTGAAAAACCCCCACTAATACACACGTACTTTTGGGATAAAGAAGGAGTGGAGGTAAAACTCTACTACCGCAGTGCTTTTGTGACATGGAAAGGAATAACTTTACCTTTACCTGTGTCATTAAGGGAAGGAAATAATAAGGGGGTGCTGTAGTAAAAAAGTAAAAGTTTTAAAACACAGTATGGGAGTATTTTGTTACAAATAAACTTATATAAGCGAAAATAATGTGGCAGTAATATAACAAACAAAACAAAACTCTAAAATGTCCATAATTTTCATTGTCAAAAATGTATACAATTTGTATTACATGGTAACCCAGCATACACATTCTTACGTATTCACATGTTTTTTACGGTACTAAGGTGTTGCAACGTGCCGTAATAGTAACATGTGAATACAGTGTTTAGCACTTAACACCCTGAAGTACAAAGTTCAACTAAACGTCGTATATATATATATATATATATATATACATATATATATATATAAACACCCATACGCATATACTCGTACATACATAAATGTAGTTAATAATTTGCGGGAATACAGAGAATTTTCTCAAAAATACTAGACAATTAATGTTGTGTAGGAAATTAGCCGCTGTTTGTTCTGACAATTTACGATACACCGAATACGTTCAACTAAGTAAACTAAAAGTGATTAAATAAACTAAACTAATCTCCGTGGCCTTAGTCCGCACGCGAACTATACCGATTAAATAATATGTCATAAGTATGTTACATACAGTAACTATTCTACTATTAAAGGGAAATTGAAGAATTCCCTATATATCAGAATTTTCATTCTTTTACACCCACTTCAACATGCCCCGCGTAGCACTCTGTAATCACGTGGTGCTAGCGAAAGTTCTTCTTGCCGTCCCAATCCAGTCCCCCTTTCATTTGTCCAAACTTCTCCCCTGAGATAATAGTTCTGACCTCGTTAGAAGACTAAATGTTTCTGCCAAATCAAGTGTTTTGACTGTGGCCTTGAGGTAATTTGCTCTAAAATATATCTGGTAGTCTTGAGTATGCCTTCTTTCCATTTTGTGTGGTTACTCTTTGTGCTAATTCGCGTACAGCGTAGGGGGCTTACGTTATGCCTTATAACATTTGTATTCACTTAAAAAAATAGAGTGGTTAGTTCTAATTAACTTAACTGAGCAACAAAATTTTATTAATGGTTATTGAATTCGTTTTGATCCGCAGTGTATTGTTAAGTTTACATGCACCAGTTGATTTGGGTTGTTCACGTATATTTTCTTGCCTCCTACCCATTTTGATATTTTCTGCTTTTGTCTTCTCCAGCAGGGGTGAAGGAAGTGGAGGGCGAGAAGGGCCTTCGCCCAGGGCGACAGAATCCAAAAGGCGGCAAAATGGGTGGGAAATGGACATTATAAGTAAAAAATTGATTTTATGTGCTAAAAGATTTTTTAAAAATTGTTGAGCCAAATGAAAGAAAATTCAATAAACGACTGTGATATTTTAGGGGTAGTAATTTCTGTCAGCGGCGGCTATTCTGATGACATGTTTCGGGCACTAAGAAACCTAAATAGGCCAATGATTAATAGTGAGCATGTCGTAAGGCCGGTAACAGAATAGCACAAGAGCACGACTTCATTGTCTTTTACCCTGTGATATTCTGTGGTATGAAGCCAAGAGATCATCATGTAATCCTGCGTTCCGTGGAAACTCTAATTTCATAAAATCTTATTTCTCCCTCTGTGCCGTATCTTTAGTTTAATTACTAAAGACCTCAACCCTACAGAGACCTGGTCTATCTTCTAACATTTCTAATGGTACGTCTTGTTCTTCCCTCATTATGGATCAATGTGGGTATTATGACTCCAGGAAACACAGACCTCGTTGAAAATCCAGCATTCGCTTAGCTGCACAAGCAGTTTTACACTTTTATTCAAGTAGAACCTTCTCCACCGTTCATTCAACAGCCTTCCACTATTTCCTATCCTTTGTCAAATTAATCCAGAACATAGGCGTCCTATGTTTCTTTGTGATACATTTTAATATTACAGCCCCTTCGACGCCAGGGCTTAACAAGTGTTCTTCCTATGACAAAGATTGTAATGGGCATTCCATTCATCCAAGGAGACAAAATACTTAGAAGATTTTTTCGTAGATAAAAAACTGAACAAGATATTTTAAAAAAAACTTTTTATATAGAATTATTTCTTTGTAACTACAAACGTGAGAACATATAATATTTAAATCAACAACGGACAAATATAACAATATCCAACTGAACCTTCTCTTATAGATAATCTAGATTCGTAGAAGGTTTATAACAAAATAAAAATAAAGGAAATAATAAAACAGCAAACCTAGATCCTTCCATGATAGAAGTCATGTGGGAGTATTTCAATTTATAAAAATTTCGATGATTATTTCTAATCCAACCTTCATTTTTAAGTATACACCTCATGTCATTTTGCTTGTCGGATTTGTGTAGTTGCAGCACTTAAAACCTGTATCCTGATTTTATCATCAGCCGGCATGCCAGCTACCGTGACTCAGGTTTTCACATTACTTTCACAGATCTTGTCAGAAGAAAGTCGGCATTTTGTCTTTAAACGGGCCGTGATTACATTCTTCGAAGTCCTTACCTGCTTTTAATTCACGGCCACATTTCCATCGTCTTCGACCGTCTGTGATCTGCTCCGTTAAAGCAACGTCAATGAAAGACTAAGTAACTCTGAGGTGATAGCTACCTGATCGATAAAATAAATGTAGCTGAGGTCAACTCAACAATAAATGTGGTCTTGATGGATTTGCTTGGAGCTGCCGGTGCAGCATTATGCAGCCCGGTGTGCTGCCCCATCACCCGTATCGCTCTCGGTGATGGATAGGCTCCTGATTCCTCGCTGTACACAAACACTGCCTCTACTTTAAAATTTCTCTACCGAAGACCGATAGTCAGGCGTTCTTTGGCAAAGAAGTGTAAACTGAAACGCTTAATGGTAATATAGCCGACGTCATATGCCTGCTCTCTGAGAATACGATACGGATTTGGGTTCTTTTTTTTATAGAGACCTATTAAAATAGCCATATGGTTTTTGTATTTATATTAGATCGCATTACCTATTGTCACAGTTTGTGTGTTCCTTAGTAAACCCACATCCGTCTCCAGCCCTTCTCTGACTACTGCTTGTTGCGGTTGTTGTCCAGCATCCTAGTTGAATGGTGGCGTAGTTTTACTGTCAGAAAAAGTACTGAATAACCAACTTAGCTGGGTTATTTATTTGTAGATTAACTGAGTCATAAATGTAAGTATAATATAATAAAATCCCAAGAAATCCTCTATTGGGTCTGTATCCTTGTCAGCGTATTTGTAAGTTCTCCTATGTCTATGTGTGTGACTGCCTCAGCTCCTATTTGCGGCTAACCCTAAATGTGCCTGAATTGTAGTGCCTTTCAATGTTCATGAATTGTTCTGTGCTTTTGTGTGGATATGTCTGTGCGTATGCCTGTGACTGCGTCACCATATAGTAACGTCATTGAATTTTACAACTTCCTTTACATAGGCCTATTTTGTATTGTTTATGTCATATTTAAACTTTTCGACGCAAATACTTAGGTTATTTTCCGCGTGTAACCTGCGACCTCAACTGACATATATTTGGTTAAGTTAGTAAAAGTACTACGTTGTACACCTTAATTATTCAGTGATTATCGATATTAATATTGGCAATAAACAATTTAACATTTTTACATGTTGAACTATAATGGTTATAGTTGACACTTATATTTTGCGACTAAACACCTTTCAGATTTCTTTAAATGACTTCAAGTTTGGACATTTTCTTGATCATCGTTTATGCATCTTGAGTATACAGTGAATTGAGAACATGAAAGTTGTAAAACAGCTTAATCTTTACCCCATCGAGTGGATATTAAATTTTGGTACGTGGTTTATAAAAACGTGTTAATTTAATAGAAAAAATATGAAATACACGACATTTTGTGGAAAATAAAACAGCGACGATGCAGCGTGTCTAAAGAATGCCTCCAATTTCCTTGTGTCATAAATCTGTAACGCGAACGCACGTCTTAAAATGTTAAAGTTGGACATATTGCCGGTAATGGGGCATTTTATAACTCGGGACTAATATTTGAGGTCGTATAAACTGAAGAAAAGTACGGGAAAAGATCCGTACACATTACTCAAGATGGACAGTAAAGGCTGCTTTGTATGTTCAATATTGTGAAAAATGGACAAAGGCCGTAAAGGTGCTTGCGTCTGTTTCTGTTTACTTGTGCGTTTATCTGTGAATGTGGACCTGTGTGTAGGCCTGTCTGTCTCTACTTACGTCTGTCTCAGTGTCTCTTTACGTGTGTCTGCACTTTCGCCTATTTACGTCTCTATGTATCTGTCTGTAGTTAGCTTCAGTCTGTGTTTATCTGTATGTCTGCATAGAGACTGCATTTTTTTAGAATGTAGAATAGAAGAGCTCCATGTAGAAGACACAACGGCTGCTTACAGTTCGGTCTCGTCGCACTTTAAACCGAGTTACAACTTTGATGTTCGTACTCCATTGCCTCCCCACGATGCATAAAGGCTGACCAACAGACTTCGCTTCTCTGTATTCAACTTAGAAGCCGCACAATGGACACACACACACATACACAATTATTTTGTTCTCTATACTGGTAAAGTGGTGTTGTCGTGTAATTGGTACGGCTTCTACTTGCATTTCGTTGGGTTGGATCCACCATAAACTGACCGCGTGTTAAGTAATGACATTTCCATATCTGCCTGCGGTGCAGATCTTTTGAGCCAAACGTTTTGGCTCATTGCTGGGAAGAGTATTTTAATCTTTGTAAAAGAGATACAGTAGAAGTACTACGGAAATTTAATAGTCTTCTACTTATAGTTTAAAGTTAAGCATATGAAGTTTATGACGAGTGGATACGTTTGAAGTCAGAAAGCATATAAGCTTCGAGATGACAGATTTTGTGCCCTGCTACAAACAAACACGAAGACCAGGACATATTCTACAACGAAATGTACCTTCTAACTCTTCACAGTTTTGAGTTTGAAAACAGAATTTGTAGTCTCACAGTTCTCTTCAAAGTTGTATGGCACACACACACACACACACACACACACACACAAGTATAGAGAACAGATTAAATAATTATTCATGTAATCAAGACAGCAAATATCCGCGGTAACACTATTACTGTTGATAATATTAAAATACCTTCGGTTTATCGCGATTCGCTTGGCAGTAACATCAATTAACCATCTCTTGAAATTGGTGGCGTTTGCCATTCTGACAGCATTGCAATGGATTTGCATTTATGGTGTAAGCAGATGACTTCATCACAGGGTGAAAAATTGTCACGTTCCACCCTGAATCAACGCATCAGTGACTCGCGTCTTAGCCTTCGTCTGTTTTGTTTGTGTGTAAATAATTAGGCGCTTTCGCAAAATTGCGGAAAGCGACCATTAGCTTCGCCATATCTCTCTGTCTGTCTGTCTTTTTATATTTCTGTCTGTCCACATAGAAAAACTCGCCTCCATTGGAAGGATTTTCATAAAATATATATATATTTGAGAATTTTTCCAAAACCTGCCGAGAAAAGTCAAAATTAATCTGACACGATTACCGGGTAAATTACATTACATGACGACATATGTACTGTTATGATTATATCTGACTGAATTCTTCATACAGTGAGAAATATTTAAGACTAAAGTTGTATAGGAATTTAAAACACAAATTTCATGCTCAGTAACATTTTTTTTTTCAAAAACCGTTGCGTTTATAGGATAATGTGGAAAAGTGTGGTACAGCCAGACAGACCACTGATTGAAAATACAACACGGCGCATGCGCGTTACCTGCTGGATAACTGAGGCTACAGACAGACCAAGAACATGTAATACATTTTGCTCTTCCACGGCAACTTTGGTTTTGCGAACGCGCCTCAATATACATTGCCTGACTTGGCATAACGTGATTTTAGTTTCTCAGTTTCATGTGCTCTTGTTACTGCTATTTCATGCAGTTATGTCCAAGACAGTCTACAGGTGATAAATGTTCATATAAACTATGTGTACTTTTATATTTTATCTTCATTCGTCACCAGTTAGGCATGGATAGGCCTGTTTCGGCCTCGTCTCACAGTCTCTTAAAGTGTCTTCCCAAGTAGTCATCGTCTATTTGGTCTATAATTCAGCATTATTTTTGGCATCCTGTTGTTGTTCATTCTGGTTACATGTCGTAGCCAATTTGATTTATATTTTCTTAGTTTCTCGCCAACTCTGCTTTCAACTCTCCCAAAATTTCTTCATTGCTTTATATGTTTGTTTATATGTGTAAAATGATATCCATACTATCGCTAAAGATTTGTCAATTTATTTGTTCGTAATTTCATTTAGTCTATTACGTTTCCAGTACTTCACCAGTTCAACATTTTACTCCTTACCAAATATTATTCTGTTACACAAATCGAGGACGAGATGGGCGAAGCATGTGGCACGGATGGAGAAGGAGGGAATGTTAACGAAATTTTGGCTAATAAATCTGATGGAAAGGGCCAATAGGAATAGGTGGCAGTCTAATATTAAAATGGACGAGACCAGTAGTGATCTCTTGTGTACACGATAATTGACCTTCGGATTTCGTAAAATGTGGGTAATGTTTCAACTAGTTAAGGAATTTTTAGCGTCCTAAGGGAGTATCAGCGTGATGGAACTAGGTAAGTATCTGCCGGCTAAGTGACGCAAAACAATACCCAGATATTCGAAAGCTATAAATATATTACAGTATTATGCTGAAATACATGTGGATCAAGTTGTGACTGTGTTATTTTTCGCGCGTTAATTCAATGGTTTTTTTTAAAGATAATACACTTAGGCTTGGTGTATGGAGCATGGATACCTAGTTTTGAGTTAATTGATCATTCGTCTGTTTAAAAATGGGTGTTGCTCAGATAAGGAAGTTACATAAATTTGGTGTGTTGGGATATAAAGGAAGGGTTATTCACATTATTGAATCTTTCATTCATCCACTTCAAACACCGAGTGATTTATTATTTCGCACTGTGTGTTCGCCTACCGGAGTAGTTCGTTGAGCTTGTACTATCATAGAAAGAGACTAACTCTCATGTTTGATTCATCGTGATGTACTGGTCTCTCTATTCAATATTTGGTCCAGAATTATGATTATTAATTAAATGGCTTCATGACGAAACAGTGAATCAGTAGGAACCGGTGACACAATCAGTGACGGTGAGTGAGTGTGTATGATAACACGTTAACATTAACAAGTATACCGTCACCGGTGGCTAATGACCACAGATTGATCACGCACATACATGAGTGAGAGATAAAGAGTGATATTCACTTGCAAATTTGCATTCCCTTTTATACTTCCCATGTTCCGTAAATTCTATGAGAAATATATCAAAATAGATCCTGCATATTACGTTGAAATTTTTTAAACCCCATTGTTTGAAGGTTTACGAGAGTTTAAATAACTTTTTAATCTTTTTAAACCGAGCCTACAATCTCGATATTGTTTTTAGTATCAATAATAATGCCAGAGTTTTGCTTATGTTTATGGTAGGTCTACTGGCTGTAGTTTGAACGGAAATAAAAAGTGGAAAGTGTAAGCTATGAATGTGTTCAAATACTTTGTGGTTGAAATTGAAAGTCTGTGCACATATAACAAGGTTGCCACTGTTGGACCGTAGCAATGGATGGACCACCTCGATATTTCAAATACTGCTGATAGCACAGGCGCGTTCACTCTTGTGGGAAAGCAACTACTAAGGTGTTATCTTGTTCAGTATTTTTTTAAATTTAATTTGGTATATGAAAAGGCCACTGAGGAAACTGGATACAAAAATGTTCGACCTTTCTGTTCTTGTTTTGGAGGAGTAAAACTCTACGTTTATTTACTATCTCAGGAAGTTACGGCTGTATTTTTCTATATACGAGGTAAAAGTGTGTTTCCTGCTGTATACTTTACTATACCTGTTTCCTTAGTTTCTACTTTTCGTGGAACTTTACAGCTTAGAAAACAAACAATGGCGGATTTGCTCCGTGAATGGACCGGTGGACCCTTCATGCAACCGTGCATTTTGTTACAGATTGCCAGTACTGCAAAAACTTTTTATCTGTTATTCACATGATAATTTTTCTAAGCCTTTGTTTACTTCTATTCTATAATTATGTGCAACTAACATGGAGTTTCAAGCGAAAATCTGGGCATGCAAACCTATTAAAAAATGAATTTTCAGCTGCGGTTGTAAGATGCCAGGATCTGTTTAAATACGGAAGGTGCGAAACTTAAAGTATGGAAATAGTTCTTGAAGCCCTTAGAAACTGCGATATTGGTTTAAATGCAGCATCACGTGCCTATCCTCTTCAAGAATACACCGGAACGGATACTTAGATGAGAAAAATTATTTTGCTTCGGAAAACATTCATGTTATGTCAGCAAATAATATAATTTTAAAATATATAATATATTACTGTACGTGCAAACCTACATCTTCCTATGTTATGCATACGGTCCATTGACGGTAGCAGTGTGGTCCATTGACGGTAGCAGTGTGGTCCATTGACGGTAGCAGTGTGGTCCATTGACGGTAGCAGTGTGGTCCATTGACGGTAGCAGTGTGGTCCATTGACGG
>Ga0136643_10003647_pt1 | contig 20862 bp, 10 predicted proteins | sample TergutLab28metaG_FD_96883 | JGI IMG/M metagenome (GOLD analysis project Ga0136643, IMG submission 96883) | Labiotermes labralis P1 segment gut microbial communities from Petit-Saut dam, French Guiana - Lab288 P1 (version 3) (version 3) | ecosystem: Host-associated > Arthropoda: Insects >...
ACTAACTTCGCCGACCGGCGGCGGCCGCTCTGTCGGTATAGTTCGCGTGCGGACTAAGGCCACGGAGTTTAGTTTAGTGACACACAAGAGTGTACAACCAAAAATTTTACAGACGTGGTTCAGAATTAAATGACGTTTGGTATTTTGCCCATTGAAAACAATGACAGTGTAAGTCACAGCACTGCTACGAAAGGAGTATTCCTGAAAATTTTTAAGTAGCCATAGACATTGATATGAACCATACTGCATGTTTTCCCACTCTGCCTTTAAACAGAGGCTTTAATCAATTTTAATTAATACTTCTAATAGGCACAATCATTTCACATATATAGGCCTACCCCTATGTTGAAACAGAAGTGGGAAAGGTATAGAAATTAAACCATACTGGAGTTCAGATTTATTTTCTTTTTTTGTTACCAGAACAAACAGCAAAATTTTATAAGCATCACAAAATCTATAAACCATAAAAATATGTACATGTACAAAACTGTCTAAAGAAAGGGATACTGTTCTGCCTCTTTGTGCCTCGAACCTAATTTTGTTGACAGAAAATGCATTGAGGATGACTGTGATAAGTTGCAGCAAACTGAAGGAACCCAAACTCCAGCTCCGTTCTCTTCTGCTGTCACATCAGATGTAAGTGGCACAATAATTTAAGTCTGTAACACCTGTTACAAGAGTAGATTTTCAAGAAGTTTTCCAGTTTCAAGTATGGGAGCACAAAATTTAATACAACATAAAACGAATGGCTATTAATGTGCCTGTTTGGGTCTGTCCCTTTGCTGTAGCAATCTTGTGCATTCTACTGCCATGCCATTGGCCATAATCACAGAAATAAAACTCAAGTTAAATGTCTGTCTGAATCTGTTCTCAGTTTGGTTGTAATATATAACTTCAAGAGGAAACATCTGTCTAAATACAGAGAACACAACCTAATTATTTCTATATATTCATGTAATTTTTAAGATGTCCAGTTACTTAAAATACAGGATTAACAGTTCTTATATCTGCTCACTAATTCACTGAATCTAAAATAAGTTAGAACAGTCAACCATACAAAGCAGCTACCCCATCTCTTTTAACATTCCTTTTGTACTGGGGAGATACACATGTTGACTTTCGTTTTCTTGATATGTCTGCAATTTGTAAGCCAAAAAAGGTAACATCATCCGGTTGTGCTAGTTAATAAATAGCAATCCACACAACACAACATCCAAGCACTATGTGCTCTTTCTAATTATGCACGGTCAAACAACCCTTAAGTTTCTACTACATGTTTGGTTGTTCAATCGACCATCATCAGGTAAGATAAAAAGTACATAAAGGAAAAGTGTGCTATTGAAGAGACCTCCCCTTCACAACCGATCAGATATACATTTAATATTATTCCCAATAAAGGAATAATAAAAATGTAAATATTCAATTAAATTTGCAACTAGAATCCAAAGAGTTATAAAGATGAAGTTTAAAAAAAGAGGTTTCAGCATATTGTACATCGATTTGTGAGGATATGAAGCATGCAACTGGTATTATTAATGTGACCTCAATCAGCAGTATGGTAGGATCACAATAGTGTAAAGTTTTCTTATTGTCTTTTGCATGTTACATTAACTCCCACACGTAAGTACTGAAACCTATTCAACATCCTGTGTTACTAGTGAAAGTGAATGGATGTTGACATTTGTACCACACCAGAAAATGTAGGAGTCGCATATATGCCAGTACTACAGTGACAATTATGCAACTCCTACATTTTACACATGGTACAAATATGAGAGCACAAAACAGTTTCTAGACAGTCAACATCCAACACTACAGTGGCATGTATGCAACTCCAGCACTTTACATGTGGTAGAAATATGATAGCATGAAACAGTTTCCAAACAGTCAACTTCCAATAACTTTCACTAGCAACACAGGATGTTCAATAATTTTGGATACTTGTGTTCAAAAAAAATAAGAATCCTTCCACACTGCTAATCAAGGTCACATTAATAATACCAGCTGCATGCTTCATATCCTCACACGTCAATGTATAATATGCAGAAACCTTTTTAACTTCATCTTTATAAATCTCTGGATTTTACTTGCAAATTTTACAGAATATTTACATTTTTATTATTCCTTTATTGGAAATAATATTTACTGTATTATATCAGGTTCTTTGTGAAGGGGAGGCCTCTTTTATAGCACACTTTTCCTTTATGTACTTGTATCATCTACTTGATGATGGTCGAATGAACAATCAAAACATGTCGTAGAGAAACAGAAATGAAGACTGCATAGTGTTGGGATGTGTATTGTGTTTAAATCCTTACTCTGCATTCTTGTACATAAGCTTATAATGAACACACATGGCAAATCAGTGGAGTGCACTCACAGAATTAAGAACGTAATTTAAAGCACTTCCATACTGAACTTATCCCTTACAATTATAATTCCATGTCATGTTGTAGGTATCTAATTGATTTACTGCTCGTTATTGTCTCAAACAGCCAAGTATCTAGTACTATATTGACTTGCAACCAGTTTCAGCAACTGTGGCTTGCCATATTCAGGTTAAAATACCTTTTATTCAAAATTTAAATTTAAAAAGGCAGTGTTTTGTTATGCATCACAGAACTGTGACTGGAATATTGGTAAGACAAGTAACTTCAGTGGTGAGGGACACATTTTTGTTGTAGATTTGTGTTTTTGTTATGGAATATGAACTGCATAACTTAGTTAATTGGACTGTTTAACTATTCACTGTTATTTTCTTTGGCTTATGGTATATAATCCTCACTCTTGACCCAGTTCTTTGTATAAGTTTTTATTTACTTTACTTTGTGCTGATATACGTTTTGATGTGAAGAACTTACAGCTGCATTTTTTGACACTGGTGCTGATTGTGGTTCTTGTTTTGAGCATTGTTTTTGTTTTGGTGTGTTCCACGTTTTTTTTTTCTTTTCTTTGGAAGTTTCCAGTCTGATTTTTTTGGGGGTGATTGAAAAACATGGTAAATATGTGTGTTTCCATTCTGTACATAATGATCAGCCATGTCAAACAACTTTGTTCCCAGCTCTGCAGTATACACTAGACATATGCTGGTTATATGTGACAATATCATATAGTAAATCAATTAGCATCAGCTTAAAATATAGAAAAGAGTTTCAGGGACTTCTTAAAGCAAGTTCCAGAGAACCAATGGAATAGGAAAAAAAGGATCAACATTCAAGACTGAGAAAATGAAACAATTTGGACCCAGTTTCAACAATATAAAAATTAAAGTTTGGACATATTTAATAATATGATCCCAGAAATAATATTAATAACATCTTTTTATTTCCATAGTGAGCCAATGGGATATACTAAACCAAAGATATGTACCACTTTATATTTTGCAAGTACTTAGAGAAAATATGATCTGATTACAGAATTATTTTTGCATGTGATAAAAATGTATGGCTGGATGCAACGTGCATTACAGCTCAGTTAACTATTCATATGTCATATACAAGAAACTAAACAACAATATATCACAAGTGCTTAATTGATTAATAAACTTATACAGTAATTACATGAAGCACCAAATGCAGCAGCTAATTTCTCCATTCAAATTTATTCCTTTAAAAACCAACGAATGCTGGTATGTCTACAAAATTCTTCTCTGTATGGAATAAGCTGTAATTAGGTATAATTACAAAAATAAGTTACATATTACTGAAATATATAACTTTACTACAATCTTCAAAAACTACCCTCAAAATCACTTGTGTTGTACACCTACACACTTACCACATGTGCTAGCCTTTTCCCTCATAAGTCTACAGCCCCATGATGTGGAACATTTGTACAAACTTCAAAGACAGATCTTATTCATATTAAACTAAATTAAAAACTTGATGTCCCTGTCCTGAAACACTGCACCATAAAGGTGCATGGGAGTGTGGAGATAAAGCTGCACACAATCTCAACTGAGCATGAGGTGGATTTGAGTGGTACGCTTGCCTGAAGGAATAGTCCCCAGTATAGGTAGGCAGTCCACAAAGAAACCGAACTTGTGAAATAGCGAGCACGCTCGCGATGGTGGCGTTGTGTAGCGGGGACTTCAAGCTTCATTCTGCCACTAACAGCATCATGCCATGACAATCAGTCATCGAGTTACACGCGCTTGAAAGTGTGTGTGTTTAGCACTCTCGGCGATTTTTTGCAAGTTGATAAATGAATGATCTTGCGGAGCAACCCGTTTGCGTCAAATTCTGTTTAAAATAGGGAAACACTTTTACGGAGACTTTTCAGATGTTGCAACAGGCTTATGGAGAGGATTGATTGAGCCGTACGCAATGTCACGAGTGGTACCAACGTTTCAAATTGGGCAGAACGTCCATCGAAGACGACCCCAAATCTGGACGGCCTTCCGCATCAATGGACGATCACGTTGAGAAAGTGCTTGCTGTGATTCGTCAAAATCGTCGCCTAAATGTCCGTGAAGTTGCCGAAGCAGGAATCTGAAAGTTCATGCCACCTGATTTTGACCGAAAAACGGAAAATGCGTCGTGTTGCCGCAAAATTTGTGCCGCGTCACTCCTTATCCATGAATTTTTGACGAAGCATGAGACAACTGTTGTCCCTCAGCCGCTCTATTCTCCAGATTTGGCCCCTGCGGACTTTTTATTGTTCCCGAAGTGGAAATCCTCACTAAAAGGTCGCCGATTTCAGACGGTAGAGACGAAGAAAATTCGATACGGGACCTTCGCGCCGTCCCGCAAAACACGTTCCAGGATGCGCTCCAGAAATGGAAAAAATGTTGGGAGCGGTGTATTAAGAGTGGACGGGAGTACTTTGAAGGCGACAAGTTTGATTGAGTTGTAAATAAAGCAATAAATTTAAAAAAAGTTCTGTTTCTTTATGGACTGCCCTGATACATTGGATATGAGTTTGTGTGTCCTAAAGCCAAACTGGAGACAGTGGAAAAAAAAAAATTCCCTGCCTTTACCAGAAACTGAAATCAGCACTTAGTCTGTGGCAGGTCACTCTAGTGAACTAACAATAATATACATATCTTAGTATTCAGAGTAACCAAATTCAATACAGTAACAAGTAAACATATAAACACTTAACATGCGTGGAAACGGAGAGATTCCCTAACACCCAACAGTGAACACAAGTAACTAGCCAGCAAATGTACAAGACTGATGCATCAGGATACTACCACCTGCACAGTAAAGACCAGCAACAGATCTTACAGTTCTACATCCACAGTTACTATTCTAGACTGAGCTTCTATGAAAAGAATGTATGCATTACCAATTGGCCTGACCTGAGAGGAGGATTGTCCAATTCTTCCACCCAAGTGCACATGTACTAAAAGTCTCACTGTATTGCTATATCTCTATAGAATTTACAATAAATGTTTATCCATTTCTGTTTATAAATTAGACGTAAGTTTTTCCGCTTCTGAATGTAATCATAAATACCTCATTACATAATTTCAACTCTGCTTCCACTCTCAATGCTCACCAGTGTTGTATTCCACATAGCAGTAAGAGTGATGAGTAATAAGACCATTACTCTCTTAATAACGTATCATCACACAAAGATGTAAGATCAAAATGTGTGTTGAAACTGTTTCATTACTGATGATGACGTGAATCATCTCGGTTATCATCATGTTCATTTCTTCTCTTACTTCACTCTCACAGAAATTTCTTCAAACACTTTGTTCTACCTACAAAATTACCACAGCAAGAAACATATATCTCATTAAGTTCTAAACTTTCTGAATTAAATATATTTTGCCTGGATGAGTTACTTGTTAAACAGCAAAGATGAATTAGCTGTGACAGGCCAAACCTGTAGCTTTATTCTTTTATAGTTCTGTTTTGACACAATTTCAAAATATCAAATAATAACCTAAAAGCTGATCAAGAGTGGCAATGATACTTGGCCAGATCAACAATACTACACTTACTAGGTTGTGCATAGGCTCTATCTTGAAATAACTTGTTTAAGCCTGCTCTGGGAAAATATTCAGATGGTTGAGGGAGTGACAGGACATCCAGAAGAATCCTACAGAAAGAAGAGTTACATCCTAATTGCCACCCTTTATAAAAGGTTAATTTCTAAAAATAAAATTACATTAACATAAATCAGAACAAACACAACTTCAATATTATAAGGAACACATAATGTTTGTGAGGCACTCAAAATTAATATTATGCTCCATCTTGTTCCATATGCCTGTTCTTTGTACCATGTTTTGGAAAATTATTTCCTGTATCTTTATACATTACTTTAGTTCATCCACAGTACAATATATGAGATCTGAGGGTCTCACATTGGCAATGATGAACAGTTTCCAGTTAACACATCATAAGATCCTACAAGGCCAGAATCTTCAGAGCAAGATATGTTGTTCACATGGAGTGTACAGTTTCCAAGTACTGAGTATCATGTTACAAAATAAGATTCTGGACATGCTTCTGCTATAATGAAAGGTGCTGAGAGAAGATTCTAAGGACAAATGGTAAATACTTCAACAATACAAAATCACAAGCCACAATTCTCATTATGTAGAAACTGGAACATCTCATCTGCAGCAAACTTCAATATCCAGTAATTCACCAAAATCTCATCCATCATCTACACAGTGCTTATAGCATTCTTCTCAGTATGCATAATATGCATGCGGCCATCTTATTCTGGAACAAACCTTTTGAGCTCCATATAATTTCAAAATGTAAGAGTACCTTATGAGATACTACAATTTGCTGCAACATGCTGGTGCTGTTTTGTTTAACAGAGCACAATTAAAATTGGACCCAATGTATAACAAACACAAGAACATTTTCCTGTATTTAATAAAATGCCATCAACAGAACAATGCATTTACTATGGAACAAAAAGCTTCAATTTTCAGCCTCAGCAGGCCATCAAAGGCTAGGAATCAAGAATTCTAATACAAGTAAGAAAACAGAATATAAATACCATGTATAAGTGTGACTTTTACATTTTGCCTTTTACAGTTTTTCAGTTGTACAGAAAATGCATTTATTGGTAGCTTCACCAACTGGTATTGTGCTCCTTGTTAAAATTACAATAATAAATATTTTTAACTTCACATGTTTTAAATACTTTAAGATTTCAGTCAAATTATTACATTTACTCACATGGGCACCAGATGATGTTACAATTAAAATTACTAAAACAGTGGACATTAACTGAAATAATCATTCTAAGTTGTTCTCATTAAATATATGATTTATACCAAATGATGGTCTACCAACACTGAAAAATGTAAATTTTTGTTATAAAATAAACGTATAGTTGTGTTGACAGAATTTTAATAAATATTAGTGACTATACAAACACAGCAGGATGTTTTCTATTAAGTTAATATTTCTTAACATTGAATGCACTATCAAAAGTGGTCAGACAAGGCAGCAAAATCTACCACTAAAATCTTACTCCAGTTCAAAGATGTAAATTTCATGACTATAATAATGATCCCCAAAGCACTGTCATATTTCCATCTGACTCTTAACGAAAGGAAGAGTCACTGTTTTTATGTTACCATACATCTTACAACTTTATGTGGAGGAAAAAGCACTGCAAATCACACATTGCCTGAGATCAGCGACAGAGAACCAGAAATTCAAGAGTTTTCAAGCTTCCACAATGGTTGCCTATCAGAGGTCTTATTTTGGGTTCGTACAACATGTAGTGATTAAATGCTCTGATGTTTCAGGGAAACATACTGCCTTCATTTTCAGGGTGCCTGACTTGGGTCAAGCAGATGCTGAGGAGCTACAGAGGAATCAAAGTGTCACTTATATACAACTGTCTGAGGATGTTTGGCTGAGCAGCTATGGAAGGTGGGAAAAGGAAACAGGATAGTCCTAGGCAAGTGAGATTTACCATTTCCACAGTGGTAAATGAGCAAAGTAACTTGGTCTGGGCTGTGCCTGCTGTTATGCTGCACTAGGCATGATTAGCACTTGGATAGATAACCAGTGAGACTAACTTCACAGTGGGTGTCAATACTGAAAATAATTTTTGAGTCATGCTGGCAAGACTATTAAATTCTTGGAGAATGCCAGCTTCCTTCTTTCACTTCGGAAATGGATCAGGGGCTTCCATGATCTAGTAAGGGACATATTAGCCCTGAATAAGTCAGAGATCAGACCAGGCACTTTACACGTTATTTCCAAATATCTTACTAACGAAGCCTGGAAACAGCAATGTTCTTGGACATCTTAAATCCCCCTCAAACTGTCCTATATAACTGACAACTGTATTCTTCCATATCACTTCAGCATCCACCTGAACCAGTCCCCCTGAAGATGAAGACAGTATGTTCCTCTGAAACATCAGAACATTTAACCAATATATGGTCCACAACCCAAAACAAGGTCATTTCATGAGAGCATAGGTCATCCACCATGACTGCTAGTGTGGAAAAAAAAAAGTATTCATGTTTGCCTACAATACGTCATCACAAACCTGGTTATTACACATGATACATAGCCCTCAAATAAAGAGTTATAAACAGCCTATCAGTTTTAAGCACCAATTATTCACCTTAACATTGGTACTCAATGTGCTGAGATATCCATAACACTGATAGGCAAATTGTTGCTTCCATTCAGAATGGTGAGTGATTCTCTGAAGTACAAAAGTCTGAAAATCACTGATAATTCCCAGTACATCCAACTCTACTGAAATAAAGACTCTAGCAATTTTACAGCATACTACTTAACTTCATGGTGTTATTAAAAAACTATACATATTAAAGAAAAATATGAACGTGTTACAGATGTGTTTGCTAAATGAATATACATGTACCATGATACCATGAAATTCACCTGTTGTTTAAAACCGTGCTGTAATTAACTTAAATATAAGACCACTTTACTCTCATGAATATTAACCCTTTCAAGGTTTGTGGTTAGTAAATTATGTACCACAAGTTTAACACTACCATCTCCATATTTTTTTCCACCTATTATATTTATGTTTTGGATGATGCTCAGAACTAACAGCAATTGTTACCCCAAATGGCATTCAAAGATTGGTTTTTCTAATGCAAGCATTCTGCATTCTCTGTGAGGTATGAAATAAATCTTTTTATATAATGTAGATTAAATTTAGTCTTCAAGGGGTTTAATACACTACACTACCCTACAAATTTAGTTTTGTGCCTCTGATTGATTTCAATATTCAATATACAGACAGTCCTTGACTTTCATACAACCTGCACCACCATACATCATATACTGCCACCCATAACCCATCTTTCACATGCCAAATCTGGACTCTCATACATCAGCTGACAAACATGCCACCAGCCAACATCTGGTTTCAGCATTGTCACCATCTTAGTCTACATAGCAGTGTTCATTTGCGCATTTATCTGAACACTATCTTGCACTTAGCCCTTATTATTTTATAAAAATGAATAGGAAACAGGAAAATGAAAGTGATGATACTTGTAATAAGTAGTGTATGTTTCATTCGTTCATTCCATTGGCATGTGCATAATGCGACGATTCCTTGCCGTTCTCAGGAGCTTCTTCCATTCCTCTCTGTTATGTACTTTTTCCTGCCACCCTTCTCCACAAACTATTCTTCTAACCTCTCTCACCTCATCTTGCCATCTATTTCTTGGTCCACCTCTCAACCTTGTTGTTCCAAAATTCATACATAATATCCTTTTGGGAATTCTATTTTCTTCCATTCTCTGTACATGCCCAAACCAATGTAATCTATTTAACCTTACTGTCTCTATTACAGTAGGTTTTTCAACACTTGCATAAATTTCTTTATTCGTTAATTTTCTTTCTCATTGTCATATACTGAGCCTAAAATTCTTCTATACACTTTCCTTTAAAAAATGTTAAATTGGTTTCTCTCTTTGTAGTGTCCAAGTTACTAATGCATAAGTTAACATTTTGTCTATTATTGTGTTCTTTAGTCATAATTTTAGTTTCTTTGACATGTTTTTATTTTTAAAAAATTTTTGCAGCATAAAACATTTTGTTAGCATTTTATTCTTTCTTACAAGTCTATTTGGTTATTGTTATCTTCATTAAGTATAACTCCTAAATATTTAAAAAATTCCACTCTTTCAAATTTGTAATTTTTTATTTTCAAAGGTCCTATTTTATTTTTCTTTAAACTGTTTTTCCTTTCCACTATCATATATTTTGTCTTTTCTTGGTTTATCTGTAATCCATACTTTCTGGCAATGTTTTCCATTTCAACAAAAAGTTTTCTTATTTCTATTTCATTTTTTCCAATTAATGCAATGTCATATATGTTTCATTAACTTAGCAAAATTAAAATAAAGATGGGAATCACTAGGCATGCTAAAGGAATCAATCTTTAGCCTCACCTGAATGGTTAATTGACTTAAACTGGTGGCCTGAATGTTCAATTGTGATGGAAAAAAACAAAAATGAAATGCTGGAAACATTTCATCAAAGAATGTGTCTAAGAGGTGTGGTGTGTTGATGGAGGAAATGAAAAGATCTTGAAAATTACAGATTGAAGATCAGCATACCATCATTCTGGTAAGAGTCTAAAAAATACCAGCTAAGGCTATCAGTTTGTATGGTGATAAGAAACACCTAGGAGAGTTGCCTCTGATACTCCAGAATTTCAGGCAAGCAAAGGGTGGTTTGATAGTTTCGGGGCTTGCTTGCATAATGTTAAACTGGCTGGAGAATCTGTTGGTGCAAATGAAGAAGCTGTACAAGAAGTTTTTACAAAGTTTGTTGGAATTATTGAGGAGAGGGCTATTCTAAATACTAGTTTCTTAATGCTGATGTGATGGGATTATTTTGGAAAAATGTGACAAAGGCTAAGATATGAGCACTGGGTATAAAGTAGTTCAGGACAAGCTGGTGGTAATGCAGCAAATGAAACGCAAGCCCATGCTAGTCTACCACTCAGTAAATCCTACAGCTTGAAAAGAAGATTAAGAAAATGTTCCCAGTTATTTGGAGAGCTAATTCAAATGCCTAGATGACTGGAAAAAAGTTTTTGGAACTAGTTTAGTATTAATTTTGTTCCAGCTACAAGAAAATACTGTAGGAGGTATAATTAAACATTCAAGGCATTGCTAATTAGGACAATGCTCGTGGGCTTCCACAATCATTACAGGGCTTCTAGCCATGAATTACAGCTGTTTCTACCTGCAAATATGATATGTGATGTTCAGCCTATGGATCAGGCAGTAGCAGCCACCTTCAGAATATATTACATCAGCCGAATAGTCAGTGGGTGTCTTTGGGCAACGGACAAAAATACGGACCTACTGCAAACAAACTCTGGAGAGGCTACATCTGGATGAGGTCAATAATACTGAAGATACTGGGGCTGAGATAAAAGAACCTGCCCCTGATGCTGTTACTTCAGTTGTTCATATTCTGAACCAACTGAACTTGGAAATCAGCACCCAAGATGAGGATGAACTGTCTGCATCTCACTCAGAGCCTATGTCCATTAAAGATCTGACTGACATGCATGAAGCAAATCAGGTGCCATCTGAAGCCCATCATAGCTGTCAAAGTCCTTCCACTAGACTTTTGACAGTTAAGACAATGAATTATGCTTCTGCCTACCTTGAATCATTACCAAACATCATGGAAGAATACAATCCAAATGGTGACAAAAGTTCACAATTCATGGAACTGTTGACACAAAACACTGCTTGCTATAGGCTGCTTTATCAAGAGCAGGTCAGTGAGCCAACATTCTCTTGACAAATACTTTAAGAAAGTTAACAGGACACCATCAAAGTCAGTAAGACAATCGCCTGCTCAATCCTTTGAAAATCATCATCAACCAGTCCTTCTGTCCAACATGAAAATCAGTTTCTTCCGTACATGGAATAACACTTCAAGTATACTGAAAGAACTACAATTAGAAGTAAAAAATCACATTAGAAAATTAACTTTTTCTGTCTACATTTAATGTTTAATTCACATTTTTAATATATCAAACAATCACGTATAGTATCTTGTACAACAGAGAGGTGTACAGACTCAGATCACCTGTACTACAATTACGGGTTTTGTAACATTTTTAGCCCTCTGAGAATGGAATCTCTTACAGCATACGAGTCTACTGCTCAACTTCTGCAAGTTCAAATTTTGTACACGTTTTCAGGAACACATTATGATTGAAACTTGAGGACTGCCTGTAATATGAATTACAAATCAGTTCTGCATTTCCAGTAACAAAAATTAAAAATTACAAGAAATTGGCATCAATCATGTGCTTTTCATTAAAACACAAAGCAGTTTGGGTTTCAAAGTAGCAAATGGCAGCATGACTTTATCTCCCTGATTACAATCACTAGCTAGCTTATTTAGATTTAACTAACTAAAAAGTTGCTCAGTGGCTCTTTCCAAATCCCAGTTGTATGAAGATAATGCTACTCTTGCTTGGTGATCCTCAATTCCCATATCAGTAAGTCTTCGAATCTTCAACTCAAAGTCAGAATTTTTATGTGGACCTGAAAAAAATTTTGTTAATTATGTTGTTAAGATTCTCAAGAAAGCCCATACTGATGTACAAATGGACAGCCTACTGCATTGCTGTCGACTGGTGCACAACTCACAGCACACGGCAGTGTTCTACATAGGCAGAAACTAGTGACAGTAGAATTCCTTCAATCCCACACCCACGGCAACAGACAGGTACTGGAATATCAAATATTTCAGATTATCCAACAGTACCTATATTGACCTAAGTTCTTAAGAAGTAACTTTTTGTTACTGCTGTCACAGGTGGACTGCCAAACTAATCAGAGGAGTATTTCATTTGGATATCTATTTCAACTGCTGGTTCTGAGGTATCTGGGTCCCTTTCTAGTTTTTTTGGGGTGTTACCACAGCTGAAGAAATTGACAGAGTAGGAGACAAGGAGTCAGAAGATACCACAGCAGCTGATTTACAATCTTTGAGGCCTTTTTAGAGCACTTCCAGACTTGGAGCCATTTTCCTCAGTTGCTGAAGGACAGCAGATTTCCTATAAACTGGTACCCACAGGACCAGACAGGATCTGGATTATCAAATATTCCAGGTCTTCAGACAGTACCTCTACTGACCTGAGTTGTTACAGGTAATTTTTTGATACGTGCACCTATACTTGGGCTGCACAACTGCTCGCAGGATTATTCCATCTGGGTATCTACTTCACCTGCCGGTTCTTTAAAATTTCACAGCCAGCTATCAGAAAATGGGTACATGTTAGTTATTTTCATTTCATCATAAAAAGATATAACTTTTTAAATTATCACAGAACCAGTCATGGAGTTTCCTTTGAAACAAATTACTGTAAACCACCTACAAAACACCCTGTCCAACTGTGCTTAGGCTCTTTCAATGTCTGTTGCTTGAAAAAGCCCTTCACATTTTCACTTGATACCATAAACAATCACAATTTGTACTTTCATTTCTTTATATCATAAACAGTTATGATCTAACATTTTATGAAGCCATAACTATACTTTGGCTTCTCCAGTTCCAAGTCTCCTAATTACATCAAGTTTCCAATGAATTATTAAAGTCACAGGTTTTCTCTTGGCAGCATTACCTTGTTTGCTCATCTTGGGATGTGGTAAAGTCATGGTAATAGCTTGATAAGCTCAATAAAGGGCGAGGTAACCCAATACAAAGTCACAGATTTGGTACATGTACCGGAAGTTACTGATGGCAGAAGTACCTGTCTTGGGACAATTTTCCTCAAGTGCTGAACTATATCAGGAGTGCTGGATTACACTGGTAAACATAATTTTTGTCATATGAAAACTAATTTCTGTTCCTTATGTATGCTTTCACGCTGCATTCAAATACGTTATGAGATATGTTCTACCACCTACAGTTTTTATATGACAGAATTTTAACAAATTAATTTTTTAAATCATATTATCACTATAATTTATATATGGCTGAGGCACTTTATTATGAGGGTAAGTCAAATGAAAACCTCAAATATTGTAATATAATTGTGTGTTAATTTTTAAAGTTTTCATTTGACTCTCCCTCGTATATTTCAAACAAAGTGTGGGCATGAAAACATAATCATTACAAAGACAGCAGGCAGGTGACCCCATCCCAGACTGTGCAAGCTCAGACATGTACTGACACAATGGGACATGAAACCAACAGCAAGCTCTGCTTCAGGAACACTGCACTGCTAGTGGTGTATTGGACTTTGTTGTGATAGGTTGCAATTACTTATTCCAGGACAGAAAAATGCAGTAAATAATCCATTAACCTTTTCGCATCGGCATTTAAATGGCTACAGTCCACCTTCGCGTACGACATTCTTTTTGCTACACATTTAAATTTTAGCACGTAGTTTACAAAAAACATTAATATTCCAGGAACCAAAAAAGATTGAGTAATGGATTAAATGGCATTTTTTGGGAAATAAGACAGAGACATTTCTGCGTGTGTTCAAGAGAGCAGTAAAAATTTTAGTTCGTGAATAGACAAACAAATTGTATGGAATATGCAAAAATTTCAGTTTCTTTTACTTACATATTGGCTTGAGTCCCCATGGTTTCTTAAGGAGGTCGCACCTGATGTTGTTAGAACTGTGCCTTTATGTGGTAATCTTCAAAACACATTTTTTTAACGCACAGTCTCACTTCACATTTACGGCACTTCATGAACACTTTCTGTGTCACACCCCTGGCCTTACACACACGACACCTCAGCTGCGTCTCAGATGGGATAGGCCAATGTTTGCTGCCGCAGACTTCAAGCCTGGCGACGTGCAATTCAACGTTAGGTGGTCTACCTAATGGCCTTGGTACTCTCCGTTCTGGTACAGCATGTGCCAACATATTCCTCACTAAGGTATATCGAAAATCTCTATGTGACATTTTCTTACCCCCACAAGAGGAATGAAGAATGTAGCTATTGAGAATGGCCAGGTCTAGCAGATTAAAGAACAATTTTTTCGTCCACTTGAATGTACGACGGCTGATGGAGTAACTGTTAGCCATTCTGTCACCCTTATCCACATAGCCCATATGATGGTTATAATCCACCAAAATTTGCGGCTTTATGGCTTTTCCTCCTTCATTGCAGAAATTACCTTCCGCTGGGGCACTGTGAATATTAGTCAACATGCACACGGCTCTCTTGTCCCGCCACAGTATTGCCGTCAAGTCAGCCCTGGTCCTTACGCAAATGTCTCCCCTTTTCAGTTTTGTTGTCTTCGGTCTTAGGTCTTGTGGCATGCCTTTCCTGTTCGGCCTGACAGTGCCACAACAGTAAATCTGTTTCTTCACCAAGTCATCAAACAATTCAGGGGAAGAAAAGAAATTGTCCATGTATAAGTTGTGCCCATGTCCTTCTATCTTCCTCGTCATTTCTGTCACTGTTGCATGGGTTGCTGTCACATGCTGTGCCGTGCGCTGTCTGACCTTCCCCAAGTATACTTTCATGTCATACGTGTATCCAGTCGAGTCACAAAGTTTGAAAATTTTGATGCCGAAACGCTTGCTTTTTTTGGTATGTACTGTTTGAAAATCACCCTTCCCTTGAAGGAAACAATAACTTCGTCAATAGCCAGATTATCGGAAGGGTTGTAAAATTTGGAAAATGTGGCATTCAGAATTTCAAACAGGTCTCGTATCTTCCATAGTCTGTCAAACATTTCATTTGTCCTATCAGGTTCATTCTTGTTGTCAGTAAAATGTAAGTAACGAAGGATGTGAAGGTATCGGTCCCGTTTCATCATGGTGCTGTAGAAACGTGTGTATAGCTGATCCAATGTTGACCAGTAGTCTGTCAGTTTGTCTCTTACACCATGTCCCATCTGTATTGTCAATGCCAGAAACACAAACATTTTGGCTTCAGTAACATCAGGTTCAGGAAAGGGTCCACCATCAAGTCCATCTATGTAATCCTGGTAGTAGCGGTTAGTCTCCACTACCAACAGACTGATAATTTCTGCAAAATACAGAAGAAAAACACTGAGTGGACTGCAGCCGTCATTTATGTGGGACGCTTCACTGTCCTTCTTTCCTCTTGGGCCCCCTGTATATGTGTGTGCTACAATGCTCTGAGGGCAAGAGGGGCGTGTCCATTGTAGGGTTACTGGCTGTTGAGTCTGTTCACCTGGTCCACTCTCACAAGCATCCTCGTCAGAGGCACTGGACGAAATTGAACTGCTAGACTCATGACAACTGGCTGTTTGGTGGTAAGGTTGAGGTTGTGACACCCCTGGCACACTTTCAGAACCTCCCTCAACTAAACTGACGTCGCTTGATACTCTTGCTTCGTCACTATCAGTGTCGACAATCAGTTCAGAAATTTCATGGGGCTGCAGCAACCTTGGCCTCTTGCTTGGTCGACTCATTATGCCACCAGTCACACTGACTGTCAAATGATTACTGGGAAGAAAAACAAGCTCTCTATGCAACACTGGATCTAAACTCAGCCCGAAGTCTGAGAAACGAAACGCAATATTTTCGAGCTCTAAATGGGGGCCTTCAAAGAAAAGGATGGCAGATAAAGTTCTGCTTCTTGTAACCTGTCACCATATTATCGCTGTAACCTATGTGCTGCATAGATACACTCTCCAGACTAAACAGTTAGTCATTCACAAGCCAAATGAATAGAGCAGGAAAAATAAGCTTTGAATCGTTGCCACTACATCCTTACTGGCTGAAGGTACAAACAGCGTCATATAAAAATGGATACAGGGGGTTTTCAATTAAGGGGTAAATCAGTCGGAGCATGAAGCTGGAAAAAACTTCTACAGTGGTGCTAAGAAATAATTAATTAATATACCATGGCATCGAGAGTGAAATATTTAAATGGCTGAGGCTGTGGCTGTTCTACGGGCAGGACTCTCACACGCCAGTTGGCTTTAAATAATTTAAATGCCGTCCCGTGGGTAGGACACTCGTACTGTAAAGGTTAATGAAACCTGAAAATGTTTATTTACCTTCACTGCACATCAAACTTGGGCTCATAAAAAATTTTGTCAAGGCAATGTATCAAAATAAAGCTGATTTATGTATCTGGAAAATAAGTTTCCTAGGCTAAGTGGTACTAAAATCAAAGAAGGGGCATTTGTTGGACCTAAAACAAGAGAGTTAATATAGGATGTAAAATATGAAGACCAGCTAAATAAACAGCATGGATATCATAAAAAATATTCACTACAATATTTTTGGGAAATCAAAAGGCAGTCAATTATCATGATATGGTAGCTGATAATGCACAGTCGTACAAAGCTATGGGGTGTAATATGTCTTTCCAGGTGCATTTCTTAGACTCTCACTTAGAATTCTTCCCAAAACATCTTGGGGCAGTGAGCGATGAGTAAGTGATTTCACCAGGACACTTCCACAATGGAAAAGCGGCACCAAGGCAAGTGGAGTCCCTGTATGCTGGCTGATGGACACTTAGAAGAGCTGTTCCTCGGGCAAAATATAGCAGAAAGTCATCCACTATTACTTTTTAGGTAATGTATATACCCTCTGTAATATAATGAAAATACGGGTTTCCTTCAAATTTCAACCGTGTGTGACTTAAAAACCTTGCCTGGTAGAAAAAAACTAACAACATATTTGAATTCAGCACAACAAATACTATTGGATGTAACTACTTTAGTTCATGCAACCAAAAAATAAAAATTACTTCACTATCTAGTGCTTTCTGTAGTCCAGATTAAAGGAATTCTAATGTATAAAACACAACATCATATAGACCTGTTGAAATTTGAGAAGCATAAAACTACACTGTATGCTCTTCTGTTTGTGATTTCCTTAGCGGTGATTCTGAAATTAAACGGGTTTAAACATCCTTCCTAAATCCTATATTGTACAAATTCTTCACTACATACAGCTAAAGTTGCTGCAATACACATGTGTACCTCCGGCATAGATGAATGTCCAATGGCGAGCTGTTTGCCTAAACATATCCTGGTTCTCTTTGAACTGTTTAGCCACAACGGCATCTTGTGGATCATCAGGTTCCGCAGCAGCAAGCAGAGCTTGAAGAGAAAGAAGAACTGTTCGCAGTGTCATTGCTGCAGCCCTGGAAGCAAAATGATATAATAATGAAGCATGTTACACATACCATAAATATGTCACAAGATGTGTATTAGGTTTCCAGAAAAAATTTATAGTGACAGTCCAACACTGATTATCTCACCCTGTGCAAGATGATCATGAAATCATTTAATGTATGCAAAAGTAACTTCAAGAGATATAACAAATGAGTGGCAAAGTATTTAATGTTAATGCACATAAATGGAAGAGAGCTAGAAAAAATCACAGAAGGAATAATAAATGCAGGAAAATTTTACCAGTCTGTTAGGAGAGGGTTTGGTAAGTTTTTTTTTTTGGCTTAATTGCCAGCCCAATAATTTAGGTGGTAAAAAGCTTTCTGCCATGAGGGGATGCAGACGATGCACACAGACTGGTCTTCATCTTCTTATCAAGCAAATAAGACAAACCTTGTGCCATCTAATAACATTGCATACTGTACATCCAGCAATTATTCAACACAACACATTCAGAAATGACCACCAAATATTTCAGTGTTCAGATTGTTGGCTGCCAAAGGGAAGCAGTTTTGTGGCTCATCAATTTTGAGATGGGATTTAAAGAAAGTAAAAACAGTCACAATTTGCTACATGCATATATTAACATACAGAACAGAAAGACAGAGTAGAAACATGGAAAAGAATCAAAGCAGATATCAGTGGCATAACAGCATATTAGATGACATTTTACAACAGAAAATAAAAAACCAGGAGAGGGAAAAATAAACAAAAAAATTATAAGAGAATGTAGTACTACACACATAGCAAAAACAAAGTCTTTCTTTTTCCAAGCAGTGTATTTTCCCCAGTTACAAAATAAATTTTAGAATTTTTTAATCCTTAATCAAAATACCTATTTTTTAGACTTCTTTTCCCACTAGCCAACCATCAAATTCAACCAGAGAAACACTGCTCAGCATAAACAACCACTGTGATTCAAAAGAATTACAATGTTATTTTAAACACTGTAACCCACTTACAGTTGTTGAATGATTAATTAAAATAAACTGATTATGCATAAACCAATTATTTCCATATTACACAATGAAGAATATAGTATGGTAAGAAATGTTGTATCTTGTAACTCCTAGTCATTATTGTAAATATATGCTTACCATTGATCTTTCAAGATATCTAAACATATTGCTCCTGTTACAGAGGAAATATTGGGATGCCATATTTTGGTTATAAACCGTACCTGTACAGACAAGAGAAATATTATTAAAAAATTCTGCTCCATTTCTCATGTGTCACCTATAATGCTAAAACATCAGGTTTTTCCTAAAAAGGCATATTGGAAAAGTTGAGGTATAGCTCTACTTATTCTAAGCCTCAGCACTAGATGGAGGTGAGCGGTCAGCTTCACCCCTAAGAAAAGGGCCCCCAGTACCCTCCAAAGAGGAGGGCGGATTTCAAACATTATCGGCCCTTTTGCTCTGGTGATATGCAATGGTATGTCACAATGGCATCTTTCTCCAACCTACATAAATATAAAACCAAGCAATAACTCTGGGTCCACAAATTTTCCAAAAATCTAGGACCCACCTCAAAATTCTAGGTGCCAGACGGGTGACATAAGGAAAGTTTCATACACAGGCACCACTGTACACAACTCAGTTACCCTGGAATGGCGTGCCTCTTACTTACTAGAATGCAGTCAAGATTCAGTTGTGCAAGTGCCTTTCACACTTATACAAGTAGATAAACCAACACTTTAAAGACTTCTTTTGTTTAAAAATTAACAATATTACCCTGCTATTGTCATATATCAGTATTAGATCCTGTATTCCTAAAAAAAATTAAAACAGTTTATTTGCTTACACCCCACATACCGTGACCACAAATATACAAGCCTTAAAAAACAAAATTTGTCACAGATAGTAACGTTTTCACATAACTGAAGTTAAAAAGTAATTCTCAAGTTGAATGGTCAGCCAGAGTACTACAAAATTCTTAACTTCTAAATGATGCCCTGTGCAGTTCCTTATGTTTGAAACTTGGTATCAATAACAACAGCCATTTAGCTTGTCAAGGAGCTCTCTTGTGTTTCATGAAACCAAATGACTGAACACTGTACACAGTAAAGTCTGTCAATGGGTCACGTCCTGAAACAGTTCAATTCCATCTGCACCTACACGTCCTTCTTCAACCATGAAGTAAATGCTCCTGTGCATGCAATGAAGGAGGTGGAGGTACCAATCCACTTATTCTTAACCTTGGCACTAGACAGACATGGCCAGCTTCATGCCCCAGCCATTTTATGCCTGGGCATACCATGGTACCCTCGGAGCAGGAGATTAGGTGGACCGCAGAGCTGGTCTGTACACCTTAGAAAAACAGATAAATCTCTTGCTCCTCTCAGGAACAGAACCATGATTCCTTGGCTGTCCAGCCTGCTGCCTAGTCACTATACTGAATATCTATGTGTGGGACATCCCTATTGGCACATCAATAAGCACACAAAAATATTCGCAATCACACAAGTGGAAATGTGTTGTGTGTGACTGTGAATATTAATAAATACTTGTATACCAAATATGTTATTTTGGTTCACTAATATAGCGTACTCTTGATTATCCAGGTTAATGGTGGGAAAAGGGGTGCACAAATAATTTATAAACACGGATAATCAAAAACACATACTTTATCATGCCATGAACAAAAAATAAACTAACTTTCATTTAAAATACCAACAAATGCACCTTGTCTTTAAAATATTGTAAAACCTTATTTGGTTAAAACACTTTAAAAACATTCATAGGTCTCCAACATGTTTCGGTTGCTATTTTCAACCATCAT
>Ga0136643_10003648_pt1 | contig 20860 bp, 13 predicted proteins | sample TergutLab28metaG_FD_96883 | JGI IMG/M metagenome (GOLD analysis project Ga0136643, IMG submission 96883) | Labiotermes labralis P1 segment gut microbial communities from Petit-Saut dam, French Guiana - Lab288 P1 (version 3) (version 3) | ecosystem: Host-associated > Arthropoda: Insects >...
CCGGAGGGAAAGAGACCACTGGGGAGACCTAGGCGTAGATGGGTGGATAATATTAGGAAGGATCTCCAGGAGGTGGGATGTGGGTATATGGACTGGATTGGGCTGGCCCAGGATAGAGACAGGCGGCGTACGCTTGTGAGTGCGGTAATGATCCTTCGGGTTCCGTGAAATGCCGGGAATTTGTTGACTAGCTGTAAACCAGTTAGCTTCTCAAGAAGGACTCTGCACCATGGAGTAAGTAAGTAAGTAAGTAAGTAAGTCAATGTGTTTCGAACCCGCGGATTCATCTTCGGGAAGACGGTTGTATGTACAGTTATGGTACTGTACGTTTGACATGCATAAGTATAAGCTTGTCTTGCAGATTTTATATACACACTCTTTTACTTACCAGACTGCTTACACCGAAGCATGTAAAACACACTATTCCATACCTGTGTATACAACACTTCCTGAAGATGAGCTCGCGGGTTCGAATCATGTAGAAGACATCAAAAATTAAAAATTAAAATATTAATTTAGGAAATGCGCGTTTCGCTGGTTTATATTGTAGAAATACAAGACGAAGTAGAAGTTTGTGAAGAAACGGCGTTTGTATTGTGGGGTCTAAGTGGACCAAATCAGGCAGCTGAAATTTGCGATTGTGTCGACGATGAATAAGAGTATGTTGGTCGATAACATCTTATGGGTTCATAAATAAGTACAGTGCTTCTGGAAAGTGGTCAACAGAAAACAGAGACGCTCCAGGGAGTATTATAGAAAAAAATGACGCAATAGTCAACACATTATAATCGCATTTTATAACATCTTGAAGACGGTAAATTTTAAATGTAATCTGAACATTTGATATGCGTAGGCACTGTAAGCATATGTTTATTGCCGTATAGTTGTTAGCTCCCTGATGATAGCAGTTAAGATGATGTATGTAGAAGGTACAATAGTATAAATAACCAACTAGATGCAACAATAACAATTTATTAGTAATTTCAATCAGCTCAGCATGTTTCGGTCGATAATTTCGCCCATCCTCAGGAGCACTAGACTAGGTTTACAGCTTGTGGTGTGACGCACCGAAGACGTTGCCTACTGGTGACAAGGTTACCAGAAAGCAACGTCTTCGGTGCATTATACCACAATCTGTGAACACAGTCTAGTGCTCCTGAGGATGGGCGAAATTATCGACCGAAACATGTTGAGCTGTTTGAAATTACTAATAAATTGTTATTGTTGCATCTAGTTGGTTATTTATACTATTTTATCAGAGATGCACTGTCACACAAATGTCAAATGTAGGAGATCGGAGTGAAATAGAATAATGCATTTGTTGGAACTTTAAGGATTTGTAATCATAAGGTTCGTCATCCCAGTTGTGTTTGTAATTAAACTAGAATGGAGTGTATATACTTGTTTAACACAACTATATGATGGTAGAGATATGTATTAGAGTTTATTAAATAAAGAACAACTACATGTTTCGGCACTTTACATTGGCCATCTTCAGGTTGAGAAATAAAAAACTTAGTAAACAGCTATCCTCGACCTACATGGGTTGTATGCAGTGGGGAGGTAAGGGGTAAGAGGCATCCCACAACGAACACTGAGCACCACTGACTTTCACATAACGTGACTCTGTTCAGCGATACACACATACAACGCACGTACAAAGTGAATATGTGACATCATCAAACAGGACAGTGCACGAACCGAGCCATAAAACCCACCTGTGTCTGCATCCACACACCCAGCTTTCGGTAATCCAGGGAGACGACCCAGCCAATGCTATTAATGCACACACCACACAGCACAACGACCATCCGACCCTCAGAACTGTTGATCCACACTATGAATGACCTATATTAATACGCGCCGAATAACCAGCCGACACAAAGCTGCTTCTAAGGATCATCCTATCTGCCATCCTCGAAACTCATCACTATTACACACACAGACGGGTGGACCGTTTGAAGCCCTATTTCTTTGAACATTTCAACTAGAACACGCACGACTCAACGACACCAGAAGAGAAACATCTAAACTTAACACTTCAATATTACCTTAATTTAATTATATAAAATTGCACACTGTGTATTTATAAGCTAAGTGTACATGTACATATGATCTCTACAAACATAAGATGATACCGTACATCCAACTATATTAACCTAGAATAGCATACAATAGCAGAACCCACACCACCCATCCTACACAACACATGCCAGATCTCGGACCCACTTCACCCCTTACCTCCGCACTGTATACAACCCACATAAGTAGAGGATAGCTGCTTACTAAGTTTTTTTCATTTCTCAACCTGAATATGGCCAATGTAAAGTGCCGAAACATGTAGTTGTTCTTTATGTAATAAATTGTATACATATCTCTACCATCATGTAGTTGTGTTAGACAAGTACATACACTCCGTTCTAGTTTAAGGATTTGTAAATAATTTACAGTGCACGGAATGAACAACAAAGTTTGGAAAAGTATCTTCAAATCGGCCTCGCCTGTTTCCTTCCATGTACCTTCCCATGCCATATCGACATTGTTGCATGTACGTGGTTGAAAGACGTTGAATAAACCAAGAACCAATCGGTCAAGTAGTATGTGGTCTTTTGTTGGGTCAACCCATTGTAAAGCGGTCGATAAAGAGGATATTGAAGTACTACAGTGGGCTGAATCTTAGGGAAATGGCTGGAAGATGAATTGTACTGATTGGTAATCGTGTCCTGTTACTTGGTATTAGTTTAGAAGCTCGGGTTCTACTGCAAGGTGTTAGATTATTTACTGAGTTCATTTGAGTAGTCAGTGTAACAGAGGCTGAAGATTTTCGCAGTATTCTCTGTTAATAATTCTGTCTTCAAGAATGTGACGAGGTGTTGTCCGTAGAAATTTTGCAAACATTTCGGTTTAGCCTTCTGTCTGTCTCTTCTGCGTGCAAGATGGAAACATTATTATCTTCCTCCAAAACTGTGATCAGTTTCGACGCGTATACAATTTAGTTTTGTTACTTCACTAGCCAATTCGGTTATTTTTGTTACTTATGTCTTCAGTTATATAGTGGAAAGAAAGGTAGTCTCATAGCACGTCGGCTTGAGATATGCCTCTTGTACCCGCGTCTGATGGCAGTTGAGTATGGAGCATAGGTAGTTATTTTATTGTGTTCGTTACGGTCATCATTTTGTTATTTGTCATACATATTAGTTGACTGGTTACTTAGTTTGATGAGTAAGCGAAGAAACAGTTGCTTACGATTCGTAAGCTTTTCTCCTTTACGAACTAAGGAATGAAGCAAAAAAGCACTCCTCCTCCTCCTCTCCCGAGGTGTGAATGTAAATTCATGGTTGCTTCCTACAGAATTCTGGAGAGCCGTTATGCCACGTAACTGGTATTTGAGTAGCAATATAGAAACCCGCACTTTTTAGTTCACCTACAAGACAAAAGATTCACCCTTCCTACATCCAGTAGCACGGAAAAATAATTTGGAGTTGGTTTGCTTCTGCTGAAGAAATTCTGTGGGTGTCGTTAGCAGGGCCAGTTTACGTGTGAAAGATGTATGGGAGGCAGGAAGTTACGTAGAAAATTAACGAGGAAAACAGAGCGGGAGGGAGAAGGTCTTCTGGTTGTGCTCATAGCCAGTGCCGTGAATGAGCTGTGCCCCCTGACCCAGGCGTACTTTTAGCTGATGAATCAAGATCACGACTCCAGATATCTCAGTTTACCGCTCCACGTTCTTGTTATTTATTTTAAAATATGCATACAACGACTTGTTATATATTTTTTATTTTCCTAAGGAATTAAATAGGTTCGTAGTGTTCAGTGTCATGATAATACATGTGTTGAAGAAAATTCGTTAGATAGCCTTAACCTCTAGGAAGACCTGAAGTTAGCGACGTTTAAAAACTTCTACGGTTCTCCGAAGATTCGGTAACTATTACCGGCCGACACGGTGTCATTTCAGAGAACGGGTTAATCTGCAGCAGCACCGCTTAGAGCAGATATTCAAGGCGAGTATTCCAAAATTCGATCACCAATATGAGCCACACAACCGTGACTAGAGTCCCAGTTATGTGAAATATCAGTTTGTAACAATTTTTAAAATTAACTTTTTTTGTTTCTGTGACCGTGCATCGTGAGCAAATTGTGAAGTGAGAGAGAAAACCAACAAGATGCAACAATCAGATGTTTATTATCAACACTGTCTCAACATGTTTCGGGCATCCTTATGCCCATCTTCAGGAGATCAAAGACCGTGTGTTACTGCATGCGGTGTGCTGCGCTGGTTCTGCTGGATGTGGTTGGTAGCGGTTCTCCTGAAGATGGGCATAATGATGCCCGAAACATGTTGAGACAGTGTTGATAATAAACATCTGATTGTTGCATCTTGTTGGTTTTCTCTCTCACTTCACAATTTAACTCTTATTTATAGAAGACCTTCGTGTTTTGATCGTTTTCGCCGCAAATAAGACACATTTTCTACAGATCTTATCAGTCGTTTGAACGCCCGGCTTACCTGCTGAGCTACTGACAGTTTCAGAGCGGATGTGTTAATTTCCAGGACTGTGTCTCTGTTTGTCAGTGTTCATTGTAAAACCGACGCTGTGGATTTTTTTTGCGCTCAACACCAAGATGGAAAACGTAAATGGACAATAATGAAATCCACTTAGTATGAGTCAGCAGTAACTTAAAATTGATATGATAACATTTTTAGTATTCACGTTTATGGTTTTTGGACATTTCTAGCCACTGTCAGGAGTAAAGTTTCCCGTTTTACAGCCACCAGAATACCCGCCTTACAAAAGGCACTGTTTCTCCAAAATATCATATCAAAATTAGAGCATAGATTGACCGTTCCCAATTTTTCCCTTCAAAAGGTCAGCCATCCTGGAGTTTACCGTATTTAAATTTTATTAGTCAGGCAATGACACACCCTGTCCTCTCTTCGATTGATCTTTGAACGGGATTGTCCGAGTGTCAACTGCCACAGGACGACGTATCGCCACTTAAGGCTGTAGAACAGACAAACGTTGTCTTGTAGCCCGATAAAGAATCCACCCGAATGATAAACATAAGATGGGAAACTGTCATTCGTGCTGTTTGAAACAGGCGACTCTATTGCTAACTTTTGCTTTTGAAATTCGATTTCTTGCTTCTAATCGGCACTTCCGATTAATACTTTCAAGATGCTGTAGGAAAACATTCAACAGGAGTTGATCGTCGAGTGACAGGCTCGACATCCGAATTGAGATTTTATTCTGCAACTTAGCCCGTAAAGGTCGAGGAGGTTATCAGAAAATTTGTCATCAGGTCAAGAAAATGTCTCGAATTCGTTCAGTAAAAATTCAGGGCGGAGGTGAACTGAATTCCTTGTTTCGTCATCATAATCCACATACAACGCATACTGCAGCGAAGTTTGTATCGGCTGCTCAAAGAAGACAATGAGAGACGTATAACTAGCTGTTTGGCTAACTAACTAACTAACGAAATAGTTAAGTAACGTCATGGTTGTGAGTATTCTTCACCGATTGATAGTTCAGCTGGTGAAGGGATTCCTTGCGTTCATGTAACCAGAAGCTTTGTTACCGTCGTTCATGTAACCAGAAGCTTTGTTACCGTCGTTCATGTAACCAGAAGCTTTGTTACCGTCTTTCATGTAACCAGAAGGTTTGTTACCGTCGTTCGTGTAACCAGAAGGTTCGTTACCGTCGTTCATGTAACCAGAAGGTTTGTTACCGTCGTTCGTGTAACCAGAAGGTTTGTTACCGTCGTTCGTGTAACCAGAAGGTTCGTTACCGTCGTTCATGTAACCAGAAGGTTCGTTACCGTCGTTCATGTAACCAGAAGCTTTGTTACCGTCGTTCATGTAACCAGAAGCTTTGTTACCGTCGTTCATGTAACCAGAAGGTTCGTTACCTTATTACAAAGGCACGACACTGAAACTTTTCGGAAGCCAGATGTACTTAATCTCCCAGCCTGTTTGTCAACACCGCTTACTGAATTCTCCATATGAAAGATGGAGAAAGAGACACGGGGTACACCATGTGGAGCAGTATTTAAAATTAAGACTTTCTATGGCTACGTTGAAGTCTTATGATACGAAATAATTAACAATAAACGTTTCTAGTTATAAAATAGAAGCAAATATAGTCAAACACAACTCATGATTTTATTAAGGTGTATTCTTACATTGTAAGAATACACCTTAATAAAATCATTAATTCAGTTGTGTTTGACTATATTTGCTTATATTTTATAATTGTGTACAACACAACAGGGATGTCTCACCTGAAAGTTAAAATGATTATAAACTGAACGGTACAAACAAACACTCTAGGATTTTAATTAGCCGTTTGTTTAACCATGATTACCAGTATGCATGCAGTATGGATCTGTTGTCATTTCCAAGTAGTTTAAATCTGCCATATTGTAAGTAGATTATTTATTGACTGATTTTTTCGAGCCAAGATTTTTCTGGCAGCTGTATGATGCACTTCTGGTTGCATTCATGTAATTACATTCACAGCATTTTCAGAGATTTTGTTTTTCCCCACTGTTTTCGACCCGGCTGTTGGATCAGCTCAGTCTCCTTTCTAGAGTCTGTCGGACTGTTCTCTCCTGTTTCAAGATGACCACAGTGTGTAGCTGGATTCTCACTACCAACTAATGGCGAGTTAAAAATTTGTAAGGCTTTATCTTTGCTGTCCTCAACGATTCGTGCTAAATTTGTTGGCCGAAAGAAATGTCTCATGTTATGATCTTGTTCTGGAAATCGGCGGCAAGGCACGAACCTGCGGTTGGTAGTTCCTGTTTTCTTTTTTGCTCCAACTCTTATACGAGTTTCAGTCAACCCTATACAACTTCTTATCATAGCCGTTTCAAGTGGCTTCGCTTACACGGGAATAGAACTGGAATAAGCACCCTTGTTCATTGCGCAGCGCTCTTCGTTACTGTGGTGAAGTTCCATCATTTTTCGAAAGACGTTACATGAACATCATTCGAAAGAAATAATTTGGCTGCAGCTTGCATTCTGAAGGAGAAGTGAGTAGGAATGTAATAAGAGAAAAAGTTATATATATATATATATATATTGAAAACTGAACTGCATACTCATAAGAGATCTTGGTACAGTACATCCAGAGGAGAGAATTCAAAACAGAGAGAATGGGGTTTGGCACTAAGGGAATAACCTTATATGCAATACACTCCTCCTACTTTGTTCCCGCTTTTGTCTGTTTGTAATTTTCAGCCCTCATTTGGCGTGACGGTATAAAAACCTTCCCCTGTTTGTTCTGTTCCTATGAATTATTCTAACATTATGCACTCTAGCCTTCACTTGTCGGGGTAATATCCCAGTGATTATATCTTCTATCATCGAGGGGTGAAGAATGGAAGGAAGAAAACTAAACAAAACCCAAGAGGTTTCTAAATTTCAAAAAAGAACGGATGAAGAGGAGAAGATAAAGTAAAAGGAGACGTCTGGGGGCTCTTTTCAATCTTCATGCTCCCTTTTATTCTTTCCATGGTTTCATCAGCCTTCCTACCAGAACTCCTCTCATGTTATCTTCTTTTGGAGTCTTGGGAATATTTGTGTTCTGTCTTCCTTTTTACATCTTCTTTGGTTCCTGCTTCTCTTGGAGATATGTGTATTACCTCCGTTAGTTCCCCTTTAAACTGGTATGAACATATAGTTGAAACTGCAGGAGTGAATTTAGCATCGCCTTCAAGCCGACCGTTACGTAAATTCTGAAGTGTGTCCCTGTTTTTAATCTGAGTTTAAATCTGTCGAAGAAAACGAAGATTTGGCATAAGAGCAGTTACTGCCTCTTGGATAGGACGTTTCGTATTCACGTAGCAACGTTTTGCAGGAACCGCTGACATAATTTTCTCTTAATTTTGGATAAGCACGTCGGTAGGTAGAGGCCAGTTGAAATGTAATGGCACACGCGCAGAAACCAGATTTCGTCTTTCGGTGAAACGGACGAGTCCATTTAAATCGGCGGTGGTGTCAGTTCAGTCGACTGTTGGCAGCCGAGGTGTGCGCATCAGCGGTAGTAATGCTGGATACACAATGTTCCGAGGTAGTGTGAAGGGTACTGGCTTCCCAATCGATTCGCTAGTTTCCCTTCACTACCCCTCCCGTGTGTCACCATGTGCCCATCACATTTCACCTGGAGTATATCTACGAAACTGCTTGGTCGTACACCCCATAAGATCATAACCTTCCTACTCGCTTCCAAAAAAACCTTAAATCCCTGCAAGAATAATATGTTTTTCTTCGAGATAGCTGCATCAGTATATGTATGCTTGTCTGCCGCATGATTAGTAAATGATTGAAAAGTTCAATACATTTCTTGAGCCACAGAGCTGTTAGATGTTTCGCAGTTTTCGGTGACAGGAATATGCTGAATTATTGTGCGGACAAACAGGACTTTACCGTTGATTTGGGATCGGGCTGTCAGAAGACCTGTAGGCTCGCACGCGGTCTAACCTAACTATGCAGTTCGCAGTGACAATTTCTGCCTTAATCAGATCGTTCCTTATGTGGATTAGCCACTAGCCACGAGATTGTTCTAGACGTGAATGCGGGGAAAACTGAGCACACGCCTGCTCAAGAGAATGCGGGGTATAATTACAACATAAAATTGGCTAATAAACCCCTTTCTCCACACCCTAAAAAAACACCCTACATATGTTGTATAGCTAGTCTGTAAGTTCATGTACAACCTGAAGATGGCCAACATAAGTGGCCGAAACTCGTAGTTGTGCCTATTGTAGTAGACACCCAATATACTGCTAATAAATATAGTTGTGTTTTGACGATATATACATATTACATTGATATTGTTATTTTGATAACACAACGGGGATGGCGCACCTAAAAATAGGCTAATGAGTCCTTTGAAAATATTGCAAATTTCAGCTGTTTGAGAACGACACTAACAACAAAATTGCAGTCATCAATAAATTAAGAGCAAATGAAAATTCGAGAATCTTTGCTACTCTTCTGCTCAGAATGTCGTTATGTGTTGCTGTAAGTAAACGACTGAGGATGAAAATATACAGAAGTGTACTTATAAATCTTCGTAGTTGCTCCGTGCATGTGGATAGTATTAAGTCCTTTATTTGTCCAACTAATGCACACAAATTATTCTAAAATTGTTAAACAGTTAAAGTCATTTAAAATTATAAAATTGATAAACTGTTAAAATCAATTAAAATGATAATAGTTGCTCCAACATGTTTCGGTTTACATAAACCATCATCAGGGAGCTCTCAACCTGTGCTTCGCTAAAGTTACAACGTTGACTTCTGTTGCATATATCGTTATATGTCATGTTATTTGATATGTAACCGAAGTCAACATTGTAACTTTAGCGAAGCACAGCCTGAGATCTCCCTGATGATGGTTAATGTAAACCGAAACATGTTGGAGCAACTAGTATAATTTTAAATCATTTTAACAGTCCAACAATTTTATAATAATTTGTGTGCATTAGTTGGACAAATAAAGGACTTGATACAATTATAAATGTTATTTTATTCTAGCGTCAAACTTCGTCTGGTAAAGACATAGACTGAGGGTGTTCGAGAAGAGGGTGCTGAGTAAGATGTTTGTACCTAAGAGGAAGGAATGGAACAGGATGCCGCAGATGGTTTTCTAATGACTGACTTCTTGATTGTTACTGCTCACCAAATGTTATTAGTTAGACCAAATCAAGGACGATGAGCTGGGGGAGGGGGGACACATGACACGAATCGGAGGGAATAGAAGTGAATACAGGGTTTTAACAGGTGGCTGGATGAACACGAGGGAAAGATCTGATTATGGGTGGGAGGATAACGCTTGAACTGATCTTATACTTTTATACTTATGATGGGAGGGCGCTCATTGGATTAATCTGGCTCAGGACAGAGTCAAATGTCCGGCTGTTCAGAATACGGCAACCAAACGTCGGGTTTCTTAAAATATGTGGAAGCTCTTGACTGTCTGTGGAGTTGTCCGCTTCTTAAGATGAACTGCTCTCCATGGATGTAGACAGTTCCGGTATACTAACTGTGCAGCTTTATTAGTACTGTACGGTGTTATATCGGTGTGTGTAGGGGTTTGGTGGGGAAACCTGAGGGAAAGAGACAGACCGCTTGGAAGACCCAAGCCTAGATAGGAGTATAATATTATTAAGATGAATCTTCAGGAAGTGGGACGAGGGGGGTATGGAATGGATCGATCTGGCTCAGGATAGGGACAGTTTGTGAATGCGGTAATGAACTTTCGGGCTGCATAAAATGCTGGGAATTTCTTGTTTAACTGAGAACCGATTAGCTTCTCAAGAAGGACTCTGCTCCATGGAGTGGGTGAGTGGGTAAGTGATTGGTTGGTTGATTGATTGATACGGTATTATATCAGATATTTCCTCATAATCACTGTGTGTTATCCACACTTGTTATGCAGTTATCAGTGACTTTGTGCCCCGTCCTTTTGTCTATCCGTCTTCATAATTCCCAGTTCTCCATAAATGTTGGTAACATGCATGAAGGAGAATAGAATTTTTTTTCGGGCTCGATTTCCCGCCCATCGAGGGATCGGCTGTCCTGAAATCTCCGCGTTTCTGAGTTCCTCCTATCAGAAGCTGGTATAGAATCCATGAACAGGTCATGCGAAAAGCTTTACAAATTTATAATTTCGGAATTATATGATCTTTATTTATTGCATTCACAGGCCGCCTTCGTTCGTAATATATTTTATCATCAGCTTCCCAAGAACTCTAGATAAATTTGACAAAAGTTTTGAGATCGGCTCACCGTTTGCATTCTATTGCTTGCTGATTAAAAGAAAACCGATGACGAAGTGACACATGTCCTTGTCCGAGAACAAACCGTTGCAGGGTCTTTGAAGTTGTAGTAAAGTGTAGTCTTTCGTAGAAAGAAGAAGAAGGTGTGTTGCGCGGACAGGCAAACGCGGTATTTCGCTGTAGTTTCCGTCATTAAACAAAATTGTTTCATTGGAAGCGTAAGGATTTAATATCGGAATTTTAGAGCCATCAGAACAAATTTCGGTTTTGCTTGTCGCGAAATGGGCATTTTTAATCTCGTCAGCTACGGTTCCACGTACGTGACATATGGAAATATGTCTTTTCTTTCTTCCACTCGTTCATTTGTCATTCATTCTTTCCGCGTTCCTTCTGCTTTCCTTTGTTTGATGTTTATTTCCGTTTATATAATCATGTCACAATAACCCGCTTTTGAACTCCACCTTGAAATATTTCAATCTGATTCTTAATCAGAAATTTCTTTCGTAATGTCTAGTTCAGTTGCCAAATTCTTTCAGCTTTTTGGTTTTACAAACGTCTGTTTCAAATGCGAATTCGGATTATGACGGTGCTCATTGAAAGCACTGTACATGTAATGCTGAATCACACTGTGAAAGAGGCCGCTCCTGGTTCTCGATACGTGTTCAAAAATGATAAGTTACTTTACACTGTATTCGCAGATACACCCCAGTGCCATTGATATGCACGTATATATTGATATTTGTTCTAGTACCCTCCGCCACCACCCTTCCTGACAAACGTCGAGAGCACTGGGGAGTGTCAAGACCCTTTATGAAGCTCGAGACCATGCAATCAGGGTAGATGCCCCGTAGCGGCTTTCAGGGAAAAGAGATAGAAGCTGGTGAAAGAAGAGACTCCTAATTTTTTATTCTCCTCTGTGTTCACACACTCCTTCCGCTCTTTTTTTTTGTCTCTCTTCAGTATTATTCTTCTGTATGATTCGTACATTTTGTTCACTGTTTCCTGGGTGATGAAATAGAAGCGTCTTGGTATGCACGCCTGCCTTTCTGCCTGTCACCAGTTTACTTCCAGACGCTGATTATAAAATGATTGTGTTTGGTGCAACAGCAGCTCAACTGTTTGTAACACAGCGCTTAATGTATACAGCGGTCTACATAAAGGTCTATTACCTCAGCACTTCCTACACTGACACCTTGGAACCGGGTGCCGGGTTTGATTAAACCAGTCTAGTGACTGGACATTGGCAGGGCAGGGATTTTTTCTCTACTGCGAACAATCGAGACTGGCTCAGGCCCACCAAACCTCATATTCGGTAGGAGGAGGGGGGGAGGCCTTTGCCCAGAGGTAAAGCGGGCGGAGTGTGAAGTTCATCACTCAGCTGCTTGGAGGGGTACTTGCACGCCCCATTATGCCTTCATGTCGTACACACGCACAACTTCACACTTTACGTAAAACCATGCAGTAATGTTACTTTTTACAAGCTGGTAGTCGGCCAAGTAGTCAAAGCATTCCTTATCATTTACGAAATATGACAGTTCATCAACGTTTTCACAAAACTCCGCTGTGTAATACTATTCTGAGCCAACTGAATCCAGTCTACGTAGCCAGTTCCTTTTTTTACGACTATAAGTTTAGTTTCATTAGTGTCCTTCGATCCACTCCAATATTTTCCAAATCCTCTCTTCGACTACGATTTCTGTAGCATACTGAGAGTTTTGTAGAACTTCCAGTGACTAAATGAGCTACACATCTAACTAACCTTATCTCCCTTTGTTACTCTAACAATATATATTAAAGAATTTATAATTATTCTGTCCGTTATGCAGTTTCTGTCCAACCCATATTTCATTTATTTTGCCCTGTAACTCGCGTCGTACGCTGCAACTATGTACATTTGTCTTTCTCAGAGACTGTCTCAATTCTCTCATTTCTCTTTAGGCCAGATCTGGAGGCATAAGTGCGTTCGTGAAGCACTTATGCCTGCATTTCATATCTTTTCGCTATACTCTGCTTCGTCATATAGACCTTACGTGCTAAATAAGGAAATAACAGAAATTAATAAAATCAATGCCTCGAAGGAATGATTTACGAGTCCAGTTTAGTGCCTTGTAGCTCCTTTCTTCTAATTACCTCTGAAGCAAGTTCGAGGAAGAAGGAAGGCCTAAAACAAAGCGGACTGCCGAACTTTGAAACCAGAGGCGGAAGTGAGGAATACGCTGACGCCCTCATATAAGATTTCCTGAATTTAACAGTCTGCCATTCAAACTTCTATCCCACAAAGTAACTTTCTTGAAGTATAACGTGAAAGTTACAGACTTACAATACAATATCCCCATTTGAACACCATTGAAGTCCGTTCCAGCCTCTTCACCTGTTATATTTATGCCTCAGTGTTGACCCCATACTTTATGTCGGTCTTTTAAATGGAGGCTTTTTAATAAGTTTTCCCACTCAAAAACTCTGTGTGCATAGCTATTTTCTCCAATCCCCTGTACACACCACGTAGATGGTAGCTGCTTGCAATTATTGCAGAGACAACAGATAATGTATTCCTGGTTGCTTCATCCGAGTTATGCTCACTGACAAGCACGAGGACCGTTCCGTTAATTTGTGTTGTCTCGACAATTGGATCACTTTTCAGAGCCATTCAAGAATGGCTGACAAAGTAATTGTTTCTGTAAGCTGTACATTTTCATCTTGAGAATGGGATAATCACAACGTGCAGTTAAACTCTCAAGGTAAGATGAATTTTGAATAAACGTCGGTGTAGACAGGAGCTGGTGTGTTCTGTAGGCGACCGTTGGTGGTGGCAGGGACGTGTGAATGCCGTAACAGTCTTCCTGGTTGTCTGAATGGGAGAATAATTTGATGACAAGCTGAACGACCATTATCTACTCAAACAGACTGCTCATAAAATTAACACCTTGATAAAGTGCGACTTTTTATTGAAGTCGCTTTCCCCTCTTCACTTTCTGTAGCCATCATCACCAACAAGATATCAGCCATTACAGTTTTGTTCCGTGTCCTACACGGGTGTTGGTTCCTCCACCTTAACATAATGGAACTAATATCTTCCTACTTTCCAAATTTTTGCCACTCCATTTGACTGCAGCAAATGGCGTTGCCACTCGGTTTTTGTCCGCCCTCAAGGCACTTCGTCTTCTGAGACAGGCCACGGTTAGAGCCCCCCCGCAGACTCGCCTCGTTATTCGAATCATCCGTATGTCACTTCCCAACACTTATCCAGCTGCCGACCACTGTAAGCTGTCAGTTGATGTGATGGGGTTATTTTATGTGATAGCTCTGATTTCGAACTCTCCTTATCTCTGTTCGCAGAATCGTAAGGTAGAATGAACCTGGTTTTTACTTTGTTTAGGGAAGTTTCCTTATCCTTATTTCGTGGTTTTTGGATCTGAAGTACAGATCGCTGGCGGATTTGTACAGTCGTCGTGTAGGAAGGACACACTTTTGGTCTCTTCACTCATTTCTGCGAACCTTAACCGTCGGGACTTGTTGTTGTTTTTGTTTATGTTGTCGTCGTTGTCATGGTTGTCGTCCTAGATAGCGCTCTAACTGCAAATGTGTTTTTTGGCGTCGCTTATATATTCAGCGAGCAGTTTCTTCCACTCGTATTACTACCGCTTTCTATGGGATGAAATGTATACATTTCAAAGTCTTGATTTGTTTGTTAATTATATTGCACGGTTATTGTCTTAATTTCTGCTTGTTATATATGTTTTTGTATTAGTGCCGATTTCATTATTGGCCACTAAACTGTTGAATCAGCACGTACGAAAACAAAGCATTGGATTGTTATGACGTATTATTATTATTATTATTATCATTTACGGTTCTCTTGTGCTGCTGTTGTTTTTAGTTTAATTCATTTCGAGTCTAATCTAATGATTACAAGCGAATTGATTTAAATGATTATAATAATACGGTTACTGTTATTATTATTATCACTATCATCATCATAATCACCGGAGTGTAAAGAAGCCGTCCTTAAAATTGTTAGTGGTAGTGAATGTGGGGAGTGAAATGGGCAAATTAAAGACCTTATTCGACACCCGAAAAATATGATGGCCATCTTGATAATTACCGTCAGCAGGTTCTGCACATCATCATCATCATCATCATCATCATCCACGATCGAATCTTACACAGCAACGTAAGCGCTAGCACAGAGAGTGGGAATGTATGCACATCAACTGGCACGCAAAACCGCACACTGCAGTGTAAAGTGCCTGCGCAGATCACCGCTCATGCTGTCCATGGAATTTCAATTTCTAGCTAAAACAGTTTCTCTCTTTTATTAAAGTGGTGTTCTGTTCTCTGTACATTCCACTGAGCAAGATACCACCCACTATATACCCATAATATTCTTATACTTCTTTTTTTCCCCTTCATTTTGAGATATGCCGCATTTCTACCATTGCCTTCATTTCCTGTGAATCCAGCAGAAACCACTTTAGCTTTTCTCGCTAGTGCCTCGAGCGTCATTTTCTCTCGTCCCGATATTAGACGATGACGTTTCGGATACTGTGTTTTAGCTTCCCCTATCGTTATGCCAAAATGCAACAGACACTGATGGTGGTAGTGATTCAAATTTACACTTTTCCATTACCTTATATTTCTTAACTTTGCCTGTTTTGCTATTTGAAAGGAATTATATACATGTACCATTTTTGCAAGTAGCATTTCTCCCTATCATGTTTGTCTCCTTTCCTGTATACGCCTTTATATACGTACGTAGCACTTCTTCTCACTTTCCTTTTCAGTACTTTTACACCCACACATGTTCCTCGTGCCTTCTGTATTTCTACCGCTTAGATTCTCTCTTTCTCTTTTTTTAAACCCACACTCAATTCACGTCTTCTTATTCTTATTGGTTTCCCTCTCCTACTTTTAACTGTCTTCATTCACCTTTTCGCTTCATTTCCTCTGAGTCTGCTCGTGTTTTGCCTGTTCCTCTGCGTTCCTAAACTTACTGATTCAGTAGACATAGACGCATTCCTTTCATCCGCGGATATTTGCATCTTCCTTTTCTACGATTCTCGTGAAGGATGGGAGCTAACGGTAGACCTATAGATGCAAATGTTATTCCAGACGTCATAATCAAGAGAGAAAGATTCATATATTCGTCTCAAAATCTCTTAAATATATTCTCTCCTTTCTCTCCTTTACTTAAGTGTTCAAGGCATATTAATTTGATTAATAGCTTATTTAATCAGTTTGAATTGATAATGTGTCGTAGTTTTTAATTCACGCTACTACAACATGCACGTTTTTATTAGCATCGACTTTAAGCCAGCTACTGCCATTTAGTAAGACCAAAGCTGAGATTTTAAAGGCACGAGCGACGTCACACTTGGCGATTGATGTAATTCGGTTAAGAATTGCAAGTCGCGAAATAATAATTAATTATTCAAAACGTAAGTCGCCAAATACTGTTTATTCAAAACCTGAAAGTTAAATGCGATGTGAAAATTTTTCACTTGGCAGACAAGTAGATAAAAGTGCCTAACTTTCAGGATTGTGTTTCTTCTGTCTACAGTGTGCATAACATTAAAATACAATTTGGATATTAGTATGCATCTATCCAGAGCATTTCCAATAGGCTTACTAGCAATTTTCTTTTTTCGATGAGCAGGGGGCTGGCCTGCTGCATCAAACCCCAACCTGGAGGATCAGGTGATTTTTGATCAAGGTTTTCTTCCTCTAGCCCTTGATATGCCAGTATCAAACTGCAAGGCAGCAGCGATAGTTTTGGTCCGCCCCGGGTACTTTATTTCCCCGGTACCCGCCATATCGGGTGAGCATTCCCCTATCCGCCGCCGGGGGAGGCGCCCGACGGAAGACTAGCAACTCCTCACGGGAATACTATTATTAAGCAAAAAATGAATGTAGTAAGTTCTCTTTTAGACGATATTAAAACCAGACAGCTTCAATGGTATGGACATGTTCAAAGAATGGACGAGGGGAGATAACCAAAAAAGTTATGAAATGGAGCCCACCAGGAAGAAGAAAACGAGGTAGACCTAAACTTACCTGGGCGGAAGGGATTAGAGGACTGATGGGACTAAAGGGATTAATGGAAGAAGACTGGAATGATAGGGACAACTGGAGGAGGAAAAAATATATTGCTGAAGCACACCTAGCCACTACTCCACAACACATTCCTACACAACATGATATGCTGCCACAACACCTCGTTTGCAAATACCAATCGAATTGTGAATACTACAATATAACTTTAGCAAGGAACTAAGCTTCCTGATGATGACCTGACAAGATCGAAACATGTCGGAGTGTTTTAAAGTGTTTTATATGAAATTATATGTGCATTCGTTGGTTGATAAATTGAAGTGATTCTACAAAAATGCACGGAGCTACAATAAGATTTATACCGAATTTTTTTATTATTAATTATAAGCATTTTAAACAAGTTATTTAAATAACGGTTTGTTTCTTGCATGTTTTGTGTGTTTAATATTATCCCATAAATATTAGTTTTGAGAATTAACGCATAAAATTTAATACATTTTTAATAAGTGGCAATTTTTTTTAGTGTTAAATAGTACTAGTGTTAATACATTTATAGTACACGTTACTCGGTATTGCCGTTTTCCATGGTAGGTTCGAGGGTCACATACCATTTGCTGCTACGGGAACGCACACATGAATGTTTGGAAACCGCTGCTGTAAACCCATCAACTCAACCCTATTAAGTGTAAACCTGTTATGAATAAGGGTGTTTTATGTTAATGGAAATGATAATACCTTGGTTCAAAGTGAGTACAGTGTAATTACAGGGTTATATACACGGCACTGTGCATGTAATTGCAGGTGCTGTGGTACAGAGATACCATGCGGCTGGACACAACAGAGAGGCGCATCATGGAAGCCCGAGGCAGTCGACATACACTTATCATCCGCAAAGTTCAGGCCTCAGACTTCGCCAACTACACCTGCATGGCGGACAACCAGATCGGCAAGACCCGGCAGAAACTCGAGTTATCTGGTAAGTATATTAATTGCACTGTTTTTTATACATTGCAGTTGTCTGGTGTGGGTTGTCATTGCACGATTGTAAAAATTGGAGTTGTCTTTTTAGTGTAGTCATTGCACTGTTTCTAGAAAGACCTCTGTGGAGCGCATTACTCAAGAATGTAGACCGGAACTGAAGTTTTCGGATAATTAGAATTTACATAGAAGTAAACGTAGCACTTTATACGGGGTCATAACTAAACGAACAAACATCCGTAGGCTGTAAATATATTCATACGGATACATATATAGTAAATAATACACACACACACACACATACAGGCGTACACTCATGCGTACTTACACAGTATAAATACATATACATACATACAAATACACACATACGTACAAAACAGACACACACACACACACCGACAGAACACCCCTCGTGGTTCGGCTCATTTCTTTCGAATCCCGACGAGGACCCTGTGAATTATATGCATATTTGCACTGTACATATCTATATAGACATTTCCTTAGTTCAGGGATCCAATCAGAAACTGACCTCGTACTTTTTGAATTCAAACCTCACACCGAGAATTCATTCGCCCGCAGACAGCTTGAGCGTGTCAGACGCCAGAGAGGGTGTGGCATGTCTGTCTTATCGCTCCGAACACCTTATTTGGGTTCGACAAATTTATATAATTAGTTAGACTTACATAATGACTTTTACAGTTTAATAATTTTATAACCTGCAAAAACAGACACCTCGGAATTTAAACGGGTAAACTTCGTGTGAATATGTGTATTGCACTTGGCAACATTTGTGTCGGCTGCAGTATGTCTTCGTCAAGTCTCGCAAATTAAGTCATGTAAGCGCTCGTTCTGTGAACTCTTGTTAGACCACGACCTCGACGGCATTTTATTTTATATCCACAAAAAGAAAAAGACAACTTTAGGAAAATCATGATTGAAAATACTTTTGCAAACAGCTACACGTCGATAAGGAATTCCGGATTGAGCGTTTCCTGTCTTCCTATATTTATTACACTGTTTATGTATATACAGAACTGTATGGAGCCGGTTAATTTCGTGATAGTTACGCCATTCTGTAATCTTAGGTTGGACTTGAAACTGCACATTATCGCCGGTAAGTGTTTACACAGAATATTGTCTCGGTATTTGGAGGGGGAGAGGGGTGGAAGATAAGCAGCGTCCTAATTCACGTCGGTAACTCGCAGCACCCATCTAGAAGACGGCGTAATGATTTAGGGGCTAGGTCACGAAGATTCGTACCATACAGAAAGTAGGAAAAAACAGTTATCAAATTATAGAGTTTTCTTCCATTGATCAAAATGTCTGTACTTTCTGAAAAAAAAAAAGAAGTGGAAAAGAGGCAGGCGGATTGTCGGATACGTAGAAGAAAACTTCGCGTGGGGTTTTGTAATTTATTAACATATTTTGTAATTCGTACCGATGGAGAGAGAGTGAACTTTGAGAACTTGATTTCCATGTTGATGGTGTGCAGAAAGAAGATAAACAAGAAATCAATTTATCTCAAGTTATTTATGGAAACAAGAAAGGGAGAAAGGTGAAGGAAAGAGCTCAGAATGATGAAGAGCGAAGTCATAATTGTGTCTGCACTGAACCCCAGTGTATGATTCGCCCCTCCCTTTTATATTTAATTTCTCCCTCTTTTTATATTCATTATTCATCGTTTATCATTTTCTCACTTTCAGAGTTTGCCCTGTTTTGAGTAATAGAATTCTGGTCTTTTATATTCTGTGTAACAGACAGTGTATTGCTGGTGCAAGTTCTCCGAATGCAGGAGATCAGACTTTAATCCTACGATAGCAGTAAAAGTAATCCCATGGCGTCGTTTCCCCAACCGCATAAGGCCAACTTGTGATGTATTAGCTATCAGTGATGTCCTGTGCTGCGCCAATGTTGCAGTGTATTAATTATTTCAAACCGACTGGTAATCGTATCTTGTGCTGTAGCGTGAAGGAACTGAACATGTTGCCACACATTATTAGAGTCTTTCGCGTACTGTTCCCGAAATAAGTAGCGATTATTTTGCTAAGCAGTGTTAACCGGCTGATCTTCTCTCAAGACCTGTGTTTGTGTGACTTTTTCGCTGGTATACCGCTAAATAAAATGTAATAATTTCGGTGTACCACCAATTTTTATTTAAATAAAAAAGCTGAATTTGGAAAGAGTTGCAGTCGGCAGGAATGATTAGCATAATGTTGCCAGCAATTCTGCTTATAAACAGATATATATGGATATAAGCAGATATATGTGGATATAAGCAGATATATGTGGATTCGGTTTTATTTTTAAATTTTTTGTTCTGTTTTGTATGTCGGTTTTTATTGAGGCCGCGTACCATTAGAGACTGCTTGGCCTATCGGTAGTGGTAAGCTTATCACAGTTCGAGAAACCGTGTTGTAGAAGAATGCCCGTCTTGCCAGTGTCAGATACAACTAGATCGTAATTCATTCAGGGTGACCAGGCACGTTTTGGCCTTCGTCAAGTGCTACGAAATCTGGACGCACCCCTCAGAGATAACTTCATTTTCCTAACCGGATAATGTCAGTGCAGTCAAAGGAGTTGTAATGGATTAGACGAGAAATAGAGTACGAATGGGAGAAATAAGAAATTTTTACGAAATTTTAATCTCTAAACATGAATGGATGAATCTGTTTTGGGGACTGGAGGGAACGGTGTATAATGGTGCATAACGAGGAGCTAAATGATCTGTACTCCTCACCCAATATTGTGCGGGTGATAAAATCGAGAAGAATGAGATGGACTGGACATGTGGCCCGTGTGGGTGAGGAGAGGGGGTGTATAGGGTCTTGGTGGGGAAACCGGAGGGAAGGAGACCACTGGGGAGACCTAGGCCTAGATGGGTGGATAACATTAGGATGGATCTCCAGGAGGTGGGATGTGGGTATATGGACTGGATTGGGCTGGCCCAGAATAGAAACAGGTTTCGGAAGCTTGTGAGTGCGGTAATGAACCTTCGGGTTCCATAAAATGCGGGGAATTTCTTGACTAGCTGCAAACCAGTTCGCTTCTCA
>Ga0136643_10003652_pt1 | contig 20852 bp, 7 predicted proteins | sample TergutLab28metaG_FD_96883 | JGI IMG/M metagenome (GOLD analysis project Ga0136643, IMG submission 96883) | Labiotermes labralis P1 segment gut microbial communities from Petit-Saut dam, French Guiana - Lab288 P1 (version 3) (version 3) | ecosystem: Host-associated > Arthropoda: Insects >...
GGAGTTCCAATAATTTTAGTGGTTTATCTTTTTAATAATTAATGTATCAACACTGATATTGTGTGATTTGCAAGTGCATGTGTTGGTGAAATAAAAGTGAATTGAAGCAATATGCACGGTACAACAGTAAAAATCTCATTCCCAGTTTCATCAAGATCGGTCCCATAGTTTGTGCGCCATTATTAGCGAACATATGGATGTGAGATTAACAGACGCTTTTAGTTTTTTTTTAAAGAAGGTTTTATAAACAAGCTGACACTCATGACTGTTTTGATGTTTTGCTGACCGTGCATCTCAGTATATTTATCTCTGTAATTAGCCAACTTGATGCATAAAATTTTGTTTTTCAATAAGTTTATTTCATGCCTCTACATGTTTCGAACACATGTGCTCATCATCTGGAGGTCAAAATTGTATTATACAGCCTCTGGTATCATCACACCTATAGGTAGTCGTCCCGTGCACAGGTTGAGAGAGGACTCAACCTGTGCACGGGACGTCCACTTATAGGTGTGATGATACCAGAGGCTGTATAATACAATTTTGACCTCCTGATGATGAGCACGTGTGTTCGAAACATGTAGAGGCATAAAATAAACTTACTGAAAAATAAAATTTTGTGCATCAATTTGGTTAATTACAAAGATAAACTCATGACTGTGTTTACTGAACTGCATGTATAGTTTGGGCTATATCACATCCCTTCACCCATATGCCTGTAACACCTTTAACAACACTCAGCATTCCGACGTATCTTAACCTTTAGATGCCTAACGTCAACTATAGTCGACGTACCTCAACGCTAACCTCCAAAGTTGCATTTTATATCTTTATTCAACAAATATAGGTACCGAATATTTTAAACATGGTATATACTCTACGTTTTTTTTTCTCTTCAAAATGCAGTTTGTTTCATTATTCTAACTTGTTTGGTTCCTGTATTTTTCACATTTTATATACAGGATGTGCTAAAATTTAAAAAATAATTCCGGCGCCAAAAGGTTAATGAAACAGTGTACGAAGGTTACATAACCAGGAACACGTCAGCGCCAAGTTTATCAAACCTCTGGCTGTAATAACAGACGCAGAGGTCACAATATCTTCTTATGAAAGTGCAGGACCGAAGCAGTCTAAAATGTAAATGCTGAAACTTGGTATGGAGAAGAATGTTTGAAAACATTTAACTTCGTTGTCAAGCACTTTTTTCAACAGATATAACGATATAGTAGTACTTCAAATTATCGATTTATTTTCGATTTTCGTTAAAATAAATAACTGATGAAATCCCTATTCATAGACACGTGTAAACCGGTAGGCAAATTGTTCAGTATACTCGTAAACAAATATAAAAGAGTTTTTTTTTTAATATTAGCGTAGAGACAGCAGGGGATTTTGACACTAATTTCTGTGAGTATTATTACTTCATGCTCAAAATTAGAAAATTTGTGTAACACATGTTTATATTCTTATGCGTAAAAAGAACACAACGTGCCAATAAGTCACTCATTACAAGCCGAAATAAAATATTATGAAAATCAAAAGGTTTCCTTTAATAAGTATCGATACTGCTTAACGATCATTTCAGACATCGGATCATAATTGTCCTGTATATTTCAACATTGCCTCTTAACCTAAAACCCTTACAGTATTGTGTGTCGAATCAGTTAGTTGTATTTTTCACGGCTGTGTTAGAACTGGATGGCCTCAACTATTAGATCAGTCACAGCCCGGTAAAGAAACGCCCTTCATGATTTTGACTGCCTAGAAATCAAGCTTCGCAAATTCGCTCTGATCTATGTACTAAATATCTTCAGGAGCTCATAAATGTAGGTCTGTACTTCATCAATGAATCATCCTTTGACAAAGCTACAGAATACTTCTAGAATTTTAAATTACAATCCTGGCCATAAGAAACAGATGTGTCATCTCAGGACCTTACGAAGTGCTGAAAAATAAACTGTGGGCCTGTACTGGGTAACAAGAATAGGTCTATTGCGAGGTTGTTGAGTGAACCTACACGCAGGATAAAGATTCATAAGTCATTTATCTTCTCACAATTTATACTCTTAGTAGGCATATTTAGATAAATTGAAGCATTTAAAGTAATGCAGACATATAAATTGCCAAGAACCTGAAAGTATGGGCAGTGACTGAGTGGAATGGTGCCTGGTACCGCACAAAGCAACGACAGTTGATTGTATTGATTCTATGCAGATATCCCGGCCTGAATAGCGGAGGCAACTTGGTCACTCGACCATGGAGACCTTGTCCATGCCTTCTTGCTTTTGCGTCTTCCTGCTACTTCCTCGTACAATGTGTATTTGCCAATTCACTTCCGCCCTTCAAACTACTCTCATCAATTTGAAGAAAGACTCTGATGTTACATAAACAGTATCAGGCACATGCTAGACGCTACCAAATACAAACGCCAGAACTGAATTTTTGGACCACTTTCGGATTGCCCGAACAAATATTAGTTTCGCAGGAAAAACAACTTAGTGAAATCGAGAACTTAGCGAAACTTTCAACGAAAATTAAAGTATACTTAAACGTACAAAACTGAACAATTTAATGGGTGGATTAAATTATACTGTATGCACGATCACGGTTATGAGAAATACACCCACAGTATCAATGCCACAGACTGTAGCCCCACAAACCCTGAGGTCACCTTGGGCTGTTCTGTTCACTTTGAACGCAGCCGTTAACAAGACAAGGAATTTAGTTGAAAATCAATTCACTACATTTGTCCAAATTAAACGGTCCATGAAAACAGTGAGTACGCTACTTCTAGAATAATAAATAAAAACATATGTTTAAAACCAGTTACATAATATACGTAGCATATTTAAGCCCAGTAAGTAACTGACGCTGTATAAAAGATTTTTGAAAAACATTTATCTTTGTAGCAATTAAGAAGAAATTCAAGTAGTTAGGTTCAATTAATAATTAATTTTATGTGGTACCTTCAAGTGAAATATCTAAAGAAAGTTGACGGCGCTCCAGTATGTTTCACAGTCAGTTTTTGAAACATATTTGGAAGGCAAAGTCGCGCAACTTACTCCAGAAGTGTGATAATCCAGTGCCTCATTCTCATATATCAACTTACGTAGACTACGAACAAAGTGGACTATACTTACACAACAACAACAAAGACGACAATAATAACAACAAATTAAGAAAAAATGTTTTAACAATATTAAAATTTAAGCATTTCTAACTGTAGTGACGGCCCGCATAGCCCAATTGGTGAGATATAATGACTGTCTGGCCGGAAGCGAATACAATGGACGCAGATTGGGAAGCCTGAAGCGCCGTCGTCTCCACAAACCGTCGGCCTTCCTTCCGTGGCCTCAGTACAGGGCAGAGATTAAGAACGACGTGGGGCTGTACATCCGCTTCGTCGCACCTCTACAGTGTGTAATGTAACGGACGAAAATTTTACTTTTACTTTCTAAGTCCGATGGTTGTGGTGGAGTTCAAAGCTGATGCGATATTAGGCTACATAAGAAGAGGCTGTTGCTTACACAACTTCCACAATCGCATTAACCTTACACGTAAGTGCATGACATTGCGAATAACCTTCCCTATCCGCATTTTTAGCAGGCTTTAAACAGTTTCACAAACTTTCTCCTAATGTAAAACTTTCCTTACGTCCACCGTTTGTGTATTTTCGTTTCGTAAAAATGAAAATAATTGGCGTCAGCGTTTTAAAGCAATGCATTATTGTTTAATGTGACAAAATTCCTGTGTACTTCAACAGCCTTTACGCATCTGTAAGGCACGTTATGTGTATTTCTTGGATATCTACAACCCTCGTTCAAGAACTACTTGTCTCCGATGAATACGCAGCCTGGTCACTAATAGCACACTACGGTCAAAAAATAAAGTGGACCTTAAAGTATATTAAGACCAATCCAACCTAACTTACATCAAGTTTCAGCGAAATCAGTCAAGTAACTCAAATATACACTTTACATTAATTTTGGCCTTTGAGGAGAAATAGCCCTTAAAATGAACCTCACCATGTCAAAATCCCAGTGACTCCATAACGTTTCGCGTAGGTACACAAAACAGAGTGTCACAGAATTCAATTCCGTAGTTGGGCGTTTTCATTAAGAGTGTGATGGAAGAAGAAACGCGACAAAACAAACGGTCGATTTACAGAAGATAAATGGTGGTAAGAAGCCAGGCAATTTGCATCCCTTTCGCATCGCCCATTTTTTAAATTTGTTCTACATAAATGGCAATAAGTCGTACCGATTTCGAATGTGGTGTCTATATAACGCAAACATGCAGAATTATTCGAATTCTCTGTCATAGTGAAGTGGAAGAATGCATATGAGAAAGTGTATAGCAGCCTGCCGCTACCACGGGAGGAGACACGGGATTCTATTTCTGTCTTCAACTATGTGCAAGAGATGTCAAACACAAGGCTTCTCCCATATATCATGGACCAGTTCCAGCATACCGGAGGGTCAGGCATGGAAGTACACCTCAGTAGTCTGCATCTAACACGTCTTCCCACAGCAGAAACGCCGGAACGACTGCTGTTGCCCTGCTCCCTGCAACATAAACCATGCAACTACAGTGCGCTCGCTCTTTGAAGAATGACGATCTTCCATACCCGTATAGCTGTATGTACACATTCGGTGTCAACCTCACGGGATAGGCACTCCGTCTCCTCAACACAGACTAATCTGTTAAAGCCGCTTAAGTAAATCATCTCTGCTTATCCTATTAAACATGCAAAACACATGCGGCGTAAATACCGTGCGTGGGCAGGGCACAGACGTCTTTAATGTTACGCCAAGTGGTACATACTCTAACCTCTACGCTTTAAACGAGGGCTGACTGACTCTGGCTCACTGTTAGGCGCGTTCGCGTTGTGATGGAAAGCGCCTGTTAGCTGAGTCATTTCCGTTCGTTCGTTTGTCCCCATGCGACTCGCACTGGATGGATTTCCGAGGAATTTTATATTGGGGGCTTTCATGAAAATTTGTCGATATGCCAAATGTGGTTAAAACCGGGGAAAAATATCGGACATTTTACACGAAGACCTAGTATATTTTATTGTTGTCGGCAACAATAAATCGCTATAAAATCGCTGTATCAGGCTAACAGGAGAGCTGGGGAGGCATACACGTTGCATGAATGTGCCACCAAGTTACATTATACTTACACTACTTAACTCGTGGTTAACAAAATGACACGATGTATTTTAACTGCATAAGCAATATGCTTGCTGGTCAATGAAATGGGAAGATGATCGGGAGCAGCGAACATTTACGAACCTGACGGAGACTACTGTGGTCTATTTCTACCCACTACAACGACATTCGTGAGATTGGGGGGAACAGTGAAAACCCTCAGTGTAGATAGATGGTAACTCGACCGAGATTCGAAACGGGTACCCCCTGAATATTGCTAGACCAACTCGCTAGGCAACTCATATCTGGAAGACCCTCTACCAAAACTCCGCGACCAAAAACAGTGCTGACCACTTTTTTGTGGACTACTCTCAGCATTTTTGAACTTAAGTATTTCTGCCTGGTCCTACGATTCGTCGTTAAGAATTACACAAATTATGTAACATCTGAGTTTAAGGTTAACGTGAGCGGATTAGATTCTGCCTCCCTCTCCACGAATGGATTGCTTAGAAACCGGATTTTGTTACCCACATCATTAAGTTCAGAAACTTCTACACAGTTCAGTTTTACCGGTCACGCTTTGAACCACCTTCCAAACGAAACAAGAAGTATGCGAATATTTTCATCTGAAGCACAACACGTAACGTGATATTCTTTTTATAGTACAAATTCGTTCCTCGCATTATTACCTTTAAAATTGCTTTATTTCGGATTATAGGGCACACGTATTCAAGGCAGCATTTTTCACCGAAATTTTGCCCGAATACAATGATGCGTGTTGTAGAAAGTCAAATTTTAGATTCACGTGGTTGGGCACTCTCTCTTTAAAATACCTCAGCATAGACCACTAACCTCTACATATGTTGTTGCTGCATCACGCAGTGCGTCTGGTTGTGTGCACGCATCACTACAGTATAAACGCGTGACTCATGCGTACTATATATAGCACGTTACGCAATCCTAGACCCACCCTCAGAAACGGCCTTCTCGATAATCGTAGACCTCTCCGATTTTGTTTCAGGTCATATGATTGGCACAAGGTCCATACTCTTGGCCTCAACAGGCAAGCGACCCGAACGTTCCTCACTAGTGTATAGGCACTGACAGAAGACACCACAAATTGGGTCCGAACAATGATTTGTGTCACAACTCCCCCCCCCCCCCGGGGAAATAATATTGGTCCTTAACACATTATGTTGGATGAATGGAGCACAAGCCGGTGAATCACAGTATCCACACAATCTGATTTTTGGCAGGGATAAGTTTCCTATTTTCCCCACACAGGCCACAGCTGGTTACATCCATCATCCAGCCTATCAAACGGGTACCAGGAGCTCTTTCTCTGGGGTCGTGAGCATTAATTAGGCTGCTCTCCTCAGTTCAGTGACTATATGAGAAGAATGCGTGGACGTATACCCCAATATGGAATCATGGTGTGATGTCAGGCTTGAAACACAGATATTTATTTTAGTTTACACATGCCATTGTGCTAAATTAATAACCACTTACTCCATGGTGCACTGTCCTTCTTGAGAAGTTAACCAGTTCTCAGCTAGTCAAGAAATTCCCCATATATTACAGAACCCGAAGGTTCATTACCACATTCACAAGTGCATGCCATCTACAAACTAAATAAATCTGTACAAGCAGTCCTTTATAGGGCACTGTTGTGCTGCAAGCATATTTTTGGAAGAACTATTACCATAAATTCACCAAGAAATCAAATTTAATGTCATTCCCACGGCATAAGTTCACATGTACATACTCCTAACTGCAGGAAATTAAAAAGTATTACATTGAGGTAGTTTCCAATGGCACATTGTTCATATGAAATTTCATGCATAAAGGTCAACTGATTCAGAAGTTCAAAGGCAAAAGACACACAGACAAAGCATGGTTACCTCACAGGCCTATTAATTTCATTAATGAAGGATCAACCTGATTACAGGAATTTTGAGAACTCTCAATTTTCTCAAGCGTGCTCTTGCAAGGCTAAATCTGCACTACAGAAAAAAAAACAGTAGTAAATGGTACATGCTATCATCAGCTATACTTACAAGAATTACAATTTATTTCCATTCAACAGATCCCTTGGAGGATAAGTAATCCTGTATAACATGGCTCAAGAGATGCAGTGGTGCAGCTATTTTTTTTATGCCCAGGGTGAGCAATTACAATGGTCACTATTTATTGAATTTCTCTTGTTTAGCTCAACAATTTAAAATTTACTGAGAGCAGAAAATAGAAATCTTTCATTTCAAATGAATATGTTGCCGACCCTTGGACTATACTGCCCAGGGTGGGAAAGCCAATTGCCCACCCCCAAAGCTACACCCCTAGACAGACATATATATAAATCCACAGAAGTTACAGCTATTTATATAGATCTTTCAATAATGCTACTACATTATACAAAGTAACTCTTAAAAGAATTTTTGACATAAATTACCTTACAGAGACAAAATCTAATCTTCCCATGCCAACCTAAATAACTTTATATGATATAAACTTTCAGAGGTCGATGGAAGATGAATGAAGCAGCCAGCTGACATATAATGTCTAAGACACTTTAGAAGAAGGTACTGTAAAACATCCTGAATGCATGCAGAACACCAGGGAGATGTTGCAAACTGTCTAACTACCACAGTAAGGTCTGTGGAATCATCCTCTTTTCTGTGCAAACAACAGAAAGATCAATATGCCACAAACAATTCAAATAATGAGGTATTATTTCCCCATGATCTCCCCAGAATAGGTAGTTTCTGTGATAAGATATACACTGTAAGAATTGAAGAAAGTGACTTTCCATTTCTGAAATTACAATTATGTCTACACGTCACAAGATGTGTACAAGAACGACAGAGTTGGGGCTAAACACACTCTCCACACTTGGTATGTAAAGGGTCAATACTGACACCTCAATTCTTATAATAAAACCAACTAGTTGCACTAATTTCCCAAATTTATTTTTGGAATAAAACTCTGCATGTTTCAGACAGTTCCTCTTATCCCAAAAATAAATTTGAGAAATTAGTGCATCTAGTTGGTTTTATTATAAGAATTTATCACAATGCATGGTCACCTGGATGTCAAACTGACACCTCAAGTTGTGAAGACTTGAAGAAACCCTCCCTTCATTAAACACTAACAGTTTCAAGCCAAAACACACATTCAGTACAAAGTCTTTATGAAGTTCAGTGGTTACTACTGGGTATGTACTACCTGCTTTAACATTAAGAAACCCTGCATTTTTCCCACACAGTGTTTCAAACAACTCTCAAAATAAACAAGGATTACTTGTATTTCCGTAAACAGCATTAAAGGGCGTCTTTGTAATAGAGGTGCAGTGTGTTGAGTGTGATATATAAATAATATCTTCCATTATTAATTACATGAATATTAAATTCCTACATGAATTAATATGTCCTTGGTAATGAATCAAGTAAAGGGTCATAGCTGGGGGGGGGGGCAGTGGTGGCAGAGTGCAAGGAGCAACAAAATGAGTGTTAAAAAAAACTGATTTTCTCCACTCATTATATTTTATGTTACTGAGACAAATAAAAGGAAATTCAATAAATGATTATAATTTTCTTCAAGGTTCATAATTTCTTTTAGGGGCAGCCACCCCGATTACTTGCTCCTGGCGTCAAAAACCCTCAGCTATGCCACTGCCACAAGAAAGTGTTAGCAATCACCGTATATCAAGTCACCAAGCAGAAAAAACTGCCAAATTCAAGAATTAGAGCAATACAATACCACCAGCGATATACCATCATCATCATCCATACTCACAGAACAACCACTCTGTACACCAGTTATAAAATAATATATAAGCAAATATTTAATGATAGAAGTAGGTAAATGAAACTACAACCAAGCTTCAATCAAAACTGAAGCCTTTACCAGTCAAAGGGGCATTGATTTACCTCTATAGTGTACACGAAACATCCTTTAGTTCCCACTCTACACAGAAGTTCCAAAAATCTCATTTCAGGCTACCAGACTTCCAAGGACATTCCATGTGGCCCAGTCCACAGGTGGTCACAGCAGTAGCACAAGCACCACCACAAACAACTGATGTCACAAGTGTTTTTTGTGTAAAAAAATCTTACAAAGGTGAGCAGTATAAGAATTGTCTGGTAGGAAACATACCTCTGTAAAACACATGTAAATATTTAAAAACTAAAACTACTACACATATATGTCCCGCCATTTGGGATTGTGAACTTGAACACCAGACTGCCAGCTAGAAATCAGTGTGCATCTCAAGCTTCTGCAACAAGCAAATTCAATATATTCCATAGCTTTTCTCCATCCTACACCAAATGCAAAATTGGTATTCAATACTGAAATTCCACGTCAGACTGTATGTTTCTCTTCAAAACATTCCGCGATTAACATAAGAATATCTGCTCTACCTCTGCTGTTTACTTCCCTCCTAATGCTGCAGCATATGAAGTGTAATTACCCACCCTCCTCACTCTATTTTCAGGCTTCAGAAAGTTAAAGGGATGGCTGAACACAAGGACAGAAAGGTTTCTAGTTAGTGTATATGAAAGTGGAGGTTTAAAATTACTTCTCAAAATAATGCTAAGGGCTATTTCCTATTAAACACAAACAAAAATGGTACCAAAACAACCAACACAGCAGGCTATTTCTAACAAACACACATAAAAACTGCAAACTTTGGCTGTAGGAATTGAATAATGAAAATATGTTAGAGCAGATTCAGCAGATTCATAATCCAACATGCCTGAAATATTCCACTGTTAACAAATAAACTTACAATCGTATATACTTTGTGCCTTCTGGCATGACTTACAAAACATGTCATCTCTACACTCTTAAATTACATGTACGAAAATAAATGTTTAATTTCTCTGACTGTCCATGTATACACAATACAAAAGCTGTTCACTCTGAGACCACACCCTAAATGAAAACAACATTAAGACCCACACTAACAGCTTCACAGCTGTAGCCCAGTACAACACTATACTGAGAGATACAACAAACCTAATGTCAACCTGTTCTCAGTTCAAAAATTTGATTTTTCAGTGTTTAGTTAAAAGTACTACTGATAATTCAGTATATTTTTAGCTTGGAAGTATACATAATGGTATACTTTTAATTACCTTTATAAATGCAAGACTTGCAAATAAGGAATCAATGGACAAAAACAGTATTGTAGTTTTCTGTACAATATTTGTCCAAAAGCTGTTTCTCTCGGATAGATTTAATGCCTTACACTCAATATGGATACAGAAGTGCAAATACACTTTCATATGAACTGTCCAGTCTACATGAACATTTAAAGTTGTCAACAAATAATCACAAAATTATCCCTTATAAACATTCATGGCAGCCCACATTCTTCAGCTATTGCATGCAAAAATCTTCTCGTTCTTAGTTGGCACTACAGTCCAATGCAGACCTTCACCACCTTAATGGACTTCTCCCAGTAAGCTCTGTTTTTTGACTTCTCTTTGCAGTTTTTAATATTGTATGTATTAATATGTTTGTACACAGTTCCATCATCTGTTTTTCGGTCATCCTCTTAGTCAACTTCCCTGAGGATTACTGTTTAATACTTGATTTACTTTTCTTTCACTATCCATTCTATTAACATGATCAATCCAATTTAACCAACTATACAAAAATCTGGACAGAACAATTTCAATAAATGTTCCAAAAATACAGAAAAATGCCCAAACGTCCTTCACAAATATGAGTTCAAAAAGATAGGGAAATCACACGTTACATCATTGCAAATTTGTGAAACATACAAATGACATTACATTCTCAGAGTCACAATACTGACAAAAAAAGTCATAAACATAAGATAAAAATAGAACACAAACTGGAGAAGACTTCTACATATGCAAAAATTCAACACACAAAGTTAATGTTTGCAAAACAAGCTGGCATTTATATATAAAAAATGTTACAAGAAAATGACAACTCAAAGGTAGCAATGCTTGTATAGGACTGCTCCAGGAAGAAATGACCGAAATTTTGATCTTAATCAAGCAATTCTGGGGCAAAGGATACTACATCAACACGTGACCAAACAATTCATAATGGTTATGGGTATTCAAAGTTAAATAAAACACAGGTGTAATTTTGAAATACACTGTCCCTGTGTACACTAGTTTAATGAAATAATGTCATCAACAAGGTACATTATTTACAAGATGTTTATTCACAATCTCACATGTCCCAGATTAGCAGGGATCTTCAGGCATATCCCTGAAGATGGCTGTTAAGCCAAAATATGTAGCATTATAAATAAATATTTCAAAAGGAGTGTACCTTGTTGGTTACACCATTCCAAGAGCACACGTAATTAGCAGGAAGTTTTACTGTACTGCACAATTACTGTTAAATCTATGATACATGTCACTACTAGTAAGTTTTTTGCATTGTAACACACAGCAGTCCATTAGTCATACAAGTGCCTTCACATTATTAATTTCTGATACAGTAACCCATGGGTTTACACAAAAATCTGTTAAGTCCATTAATCATGCATCTAAGAAAAATATTTGACTCCTTTATATAGATTAGTGGACTTGGCAGCAATGAGGACTTGTGATGATGATAATATTTACACAATTCTTGACAGGTTTTAACTTCAGAGCTGATCTGTATGTTTCCTCAGTGCTCTTAACAAGTAAAGCGCAGCATACAACACAGACCACTACACCTAACATGACAACCACACCCTAACACTACTAACTGTTCTTTGTACCACATTTGGTATGATCCACAGATCAATAATGCTGCACATGGAGAACAGCACTGTTCAGTATTTCTTGTTTCTGCATCACATCTGTACGATGAAATCTTGGACTAGAGATGACCTATTCTCCAGTTTTCTGTGGCTTCCCCAGTTCCTCTAGGCAAATGCCACAACAGTGCCTCAAATCAGGCCACAACTGCTTGCTTTGGCACCCTTTTCCAGTCATTAGTCATTAATCACCCAATCATTCATTGCTATGTGATCACTTGATAAACAACAAAGAAATAAAATGCTGCAAATGTTCAGTGAACATTCATGCATGTATATCAAAGGAATTTTACAATGCAACAAATTACTACTATCAACATTTATGTTACATTTCAAGTAGGTTTCCTACCAACCATTCCAGTTACCATTCATTTTTCAACATCCGTAACTCTATAACCACACATTGTGAGAGATAAACAACTTGACTAAAAGTATCCTACAGTAGCTCATATATTAATAAGACTTCTGTGCATACATAAATACATAAAATTCAGGCAGTTAACTTGTTTAGATGGATACAGACACACTATGCTCTGACTGCAGTTACTTTTCTCTAACCCTAAAATCCCTTAGCACATTATCGCAAAATACAATTTTCATTTCAACAATTTTAAGTAACCCCATGATTAGTTACAAAGAGTTATCACACTCTCAGTGTAATGCCCATCTCATGAAATATAGATAAAGAAATGTCAAACAAAGTGTATTCCTCTTAAAATACAAATATAAAATCCTTTCCCTGATATGCTGCGCACTTTCACCCCCAATTCCATTCTACCTGAAAGAAAATGATTTGCTGTCATCATCTGAAGCTGTTTTAATAAGTATTTTCTATCTAACAACCACCAACACTAAACTGAAAATTCCATAACAGTACCAATCTGATGATGAAATGGCAATTTTTTTTTTTTACCAATATGTATGTCATCATGTAGAAACAGACTAGTATCATATAACATGATCCCTTACCTTTCAATACCCAACTCCCCATAGATAAAATACACTCACGTATTTGTTAACAGCACTAAGAAATTAAACCTGCACACAAACACACCAAGGTAAACCATGACAGATCTTGCATTAATAACATCATATGTTTTTAAAATCAACAATGACAAAATTATATAAATGCAGAACAGAGCACCATACAAAGAAGGGAAATGGGATCACAAAACCACATACCTATTCTCAGCACCTGCAAGTCTGCACATTTAAACTTGCCCGTCACATGCCACACACTTCAAAATTTAAAAATATAATCTTATCTTCATTTTCCACATAATTATAAAGTAACTCCTACAATAACTACCATCACAATGCTGAATATGCAATAAAATTTTTAAATACCATAAAATTCTATAAATTACACAATTCTTTAGGTGGTGGTTTTGTTGGTACTTTTCCCATTTTAAATGTAGGAGCAACAAATGTGTTTAATTCATCTTCAGATAGCTCTGCTTGAGAGGAGTATAAACGAAAGTCTGCAACAGGATTTTCAGATTTGTTCCATGTAACAGGATTACTGAAGACACTTCTGTTTCCACCAAATACTGCACCTGAAGCCAGTGGTGTGGGAGATGATGACTGAAGTTTTAAAGAATCTTGAGGAACAGCATTAACAGATGTGTGGATTTCAGACGAGCTACTAAATACATTGGCAGACTGCATACCAACATTAGGAGCAACATGTCCACCACCATAAAACCCACTTGGCTGTTGCTGTACAGCAGTATGTCCAGATGAACCTCCCAGGTGTGGCAAGGAAAATACAAAGTTACTGGAAGCAGGATTTTGTTGTTGGCTGGTTCCAAAATTTGGTGAGCTCCATGATAACGTGTTATTGTCCCTTACTCGTGTTGCTGCTTGTATAAAAGAAAAGCTTTTTTCTGTCTCTATCTTCTCCCCATATAAGAGCTTCTCAATTATTTTGAATACTTCATTATTTGGATTCATTATCTGCTGTCTTCGGAGTTTGGCTGCATCATACAATTCTTTAAGCTGCCTTTGGTATTCAGGAAGTGTTCCATTCTGCACAGCTTCATACATTTTCCAGCGAATTTCTTCTGGAGAATAGTCCTCCCATCCAGGAAAACAAGATCGTTCTTTGATAGGTGCAAAGCAGGACAATGGCCACTGCGCCCCCTTCTCACTCTGAACCACCTCTTGTACAACCATTTGCATGACTTCTTCAAAATCATGCGAAATGTTTCCAAATTTGTACGATCCAGGATTCCTTCCATGACCATCATAATAATTATTGGTTGCATACTGATGACCCCCATACCTTCCTCTCAGTACACTTTCTCCAGAGGATGAATAATCAGAACGCGAATGTTCAAATCGGCAACTACTGCCAAATTTGCATATACCTTGTTGGAAGTATTTGCAAATCACCATTATAATCTTAAACCTTCATACGTCTAAGACACGACACTTTACTGGCGTCAAAGGAATCAAACAGAAACCAGCACCATGTAAACAACCAATATAACGAAGCGCACATATCCTGAACTGAGCGGCAGAAGTTATAATCTGAAAAACGTTCAATATGTCTGTTACAATAAAACGCCGAATAAAAGACAGCATACGCCGAATGCTGCAACTGAATTATTGGTTAATTTCCGTACATTCAAAATACACAGCGTAAATCTTAACCTTCAATGTACACTATTTTCTACAGTCTACTTGAGGTGACACAATACAGCTTAGATACTTTACAATTTCATTAGTCAAGTAAACGAATTATCTACTAGTTCACACTCAACTACGCGGTTACACAAAGTGGCGTGTTAAAAACTGTAACGTTTGACATGTCTTACATAAACCAAACACACACTAGGTATTAATCTGTGCGCACTTCAGTTGCTGATCACAGATAAACGAAATGCTACAGACATTTTCGATCACGCGTCAGGGCTGATATTGATAATAATTATGCGTTACAAACCATGGATCTGAGCTTCAACTTTTCCCACCGCGCCAAAGTGGGGCATGCAGGTATGGTCGACACAGGTTGAATGAGTGTAGGGAGATGGAATGTCTGCACGGTATATTCAGTTAGGTCATTACCGGAAACTGACTCGACAGGAAATTTTCTTCCCCAATACACAGAAAATTATGAATGAAACGCGAAACTTACATCCAGCATACAGACATACATAAAAAAAATAGTAGAGCTGTTATTGTACAGTCCAGTAACATTCATAAGCAGGACTTGCAGCTAATGTTTCGACTAGTGTTAGTCATTTTCACGCCTGTGCCAAATAATTTTCAGCCTTTATATCTTCGGTGTAACGCCTCCAATGAATCAGTTGTTTATAACTGTATACAATACAGCATCCATACGTGAGTGATTTACATGGTTTAGCGGACCAAATATTTGTCAGTCTCATGTCTCCACTCTTATCAACCATCGTACACTGTTTTGTAATGTACCATCTCTACAAAATCAACCGATTTATATGCATCAGTATAATTGAATGTAAGTATAATTTGTCCCTCTTACCTAGTCGCTTTTGTAAAAAGAAAAAAAAATCCGTATAGCTGATGTGGTAGGATTAATGAAACACATGCAAAATTAAATCGAATGTGGACCGATGTATGGTAGCGGTGGCCAGCGCGGTGATTGTGTTATGTAAATGGGAAGGATGCCATGTTTGCCACCTGTATGGAGTGTGAGGTGCTGTAAAATATAACAACGAGCTATGGATTCTCACTCTACCAGTGGTCAGGTTAATGATTCGAGGTAAGGTTAAGAACTACTTACAGTTCCGCGGATGCACCTGCTGTAGTGGATGTTTCCGTATGAAACGCAGACTTATGTACTCCACACATAAAGCAACAATTTAACGTTTTGTTGGTATTTTAAACTTCCTACTTATTGGCAATACCTGTGATCTACACCGCCAGTCACATGTTTAAACCGAAAAAGTTTTGAATTTTTCTTCCAATTTCGAATTATTCGATAGATTTCATTCGATTATGCCCACCGGAATCACTTATCAGAAATCGAGTTTCCGTTCGCATATGCTGCCATCTAATGGCCCACGCGCTTTTGTGAGTAGGATTTTAAGTCCGTGTTTCTAACGATTGAAATTTGGACGCCGCAGCGAAAGAAAAATTGTAGACAACATCTTTCTTGCATAAAACGTTAGTGTTAAGTTAGAAGTACTGAAGAAAACTATAGAATGACTCTAAATCCAGCGTATGAAGCCATCGGAAAAGGCTTTGTTCAGCAGTACTATTCAATCTTCGACGACCCTGCCCAACGACCAAATTTAATAAACATGTATAATGTAAGTGAAGAAACAACGTACTGGTAAAATGCACTAACAGTCCTAATAAATACTGTTTTAGATTTTGATTCACATACTTGCAATGAACTCGATTCTAGAGTGAACGTATTCCAACCATAACCAAAAAAGTGTGTGTAAGGAAGGAACATGCGATGTACATAGTTCCTCAGCTTTTCAAATGTGAAAGTCATTTGCATCCCTAAAAAGGAATAATATTTTTTTCTATCTATAAGATTAATTCTATGAAAATCGCTTGAAAGATGCGTGCAGTTACGGTAGTAGGACATGGGTCCTATAGTACTTGTAACAATTTTAAGACAGTATTGTCTTATTTAATATAACTCGGGAAGTGTGTTCTGCCAAGACTCGTAACACATAAAATTATTATGACGGGAGTATAAGCTGGTGTTTTATATTATTTTTTACATTAGTTTTACATCCATATGTGTATACATATACTAGGATGTTGCAAACAAGCAGACAACAATGTGTGAACATGATGCTGTAAATCCCGAATACGCCAGTTACATTGTGTTTCATTTTTAAAAAATCTTTTTCAGTGAGTTTTATGTAATATGAAACCTTTGAGCTTTACAGTGGTTCAGGAATAACTGTTTTGCATAAGTGTCCATTGTGATGATGTCTCCAGAAGTGATTACTGGTAAATTATGCTGTAATCATATAAACATTTTATTATGAATACTGCAAAAAAGTGACTGTACAGGCAGGTCTCATTTTACTCCAGGGCTACATTCGTGAAAAACGTCGCACAAATTGAAATTGTGCAAATCGAACACAGAAGTTCTCATTTAAAACACTGTATTTTCTTGGGGTTAGGGAATTGATGTCATTGTATATATTGTACAACTACATTACTAGTGGACATACAGACTTGTAGAGTATATATGTATTGTATGTATGTGTGTATATACTATATACACATTTCTATACAGTTTATTTATTTATTTATAACACAATAAAATGTAAGAAACTCACATCCATGTTTTTGGTATGGTTCATTCTGATACGACTGTGGTAGTCTGGCTACACAAACACTGTAGTTCCTGACGTAGCACTTCCTGCAACTCTTTCTGCATTATCAGAAATTATATGTACACTACTCTTAATTAATCTTATATTATGGCTAACTGACATAATCTCCTTTTTTTGACTTTACATCATATGTAAACAATTTGTTCACCTTTTTCAAGTTGGTTTATTGTGTCTAATTTCTCTTCAGTACTGATTGTCTTTCACCAATTTTTCACTTGTATTACACTAGGTGGTGTAGATTTATGTTTCTCACTCATTTTGACAACAAAAGCAAATGCTGTTGAAGCCATGTGATTTTATCACCAATGTAATCAACCCATACACACGTCTGACGGTGTGACAGTGATGTTTCTGTCTACTAGCCTCCAGCATAAGACAAATGCGTCCACAGATCATGTATGCCAAATCACGTTAAATTGAAAATTATTGCGTAAAGTCGAGGAGTGATTGCACTAAACATGACCTGCCTGTATATGTAGTAGCTGATGTAAGTAAATGGGGAAACATGATAATCTCACTTGTCTCTTGAAATTGTGAACACTTGTGTGACATGCATTAACATTTAAGAAATGGTATAAGCAGACACTAACATTACAGTGATACCTCGGCTAACGAATATAATTTGTTCCAAAATCACATTCGTTAGCCGAAATCTTCATTAGCCGAAACACACATACAGATGGAAAAGATAAGCTCCTCGAATGGCCCGACCATTCATGTTTGCTGCTTTATGTTAGCGCGCGCATCCACTAAACATTCATTAGCAGGGTCACTTGTTAGCCGAGGTATCACTGTATTAAATAATAATGAATTGTTTTACGCTTTCCTGGTTGGGTAGTTAATATCTGCACAACCACCTTCAGAACACCAAATACAGTGATGAAACAGTGCTGATTTCTGAAGAAAGCTAATAAAAATTATTTAATCTGTAATAGTGAATGCAGTGATATAAATTTAAAAAAATGCAACACTCTACAGACCTAGGGATTGTCTTCCATTGCTTGGTCTGTTCGTCTGTATTTGTGACCATACGGGTCATAAGTATGTGCTGTAAATAGTTGCATACACTGATGGCAACTACATAATGAAACATAAGCAAGCAAAGGTGAAGATTTTTCAAAAAGATGCAGGTTCAGGGGCACATACTGCATATGAATGGATTTAAAGAAAAATACTGAATGTCCTATATCAAACAGTAAAATTGTAAATTGCTGATCTCAAGAATATGTGATAGCTGTTGACAGGGAACAAGTGCCAAGAATGTGAAGTCGTGCTTTATACCGAAGAGAGGTATGTCTTCCAAGCCAAATTCCTAATTCTGAAATTTTGTTATTTTGTAAGGTTGCACATTTTATGGCACACTGTTGACAAGAATTATATCACTGCATACTGTTAACAGGTACATTGATGGAGTTAACTGTTGTCAGATCCCTTACTTTAATGAAATCCACAAATGTTTCTTCTGCAGACAGAACTGCATCAGAGTTGTAAAAGCTGAATTGATGGCTTACAATGAGGAACCATCCAAAAGGTTATTTGGTTCTTATGTGATCTGTATTCTGCATTTTTTCTCTGCCTTTGGGAGATTTGTGCAAAATTATTTTCAGAAATGGTATGGTAGAAGTACAAAAGTATAAAAAACTGATTTGACATTAGTTCTAATTCTCCTTATCTTGGTTGGTCTTAGGGTTATTCTCATCCAAGTGTAAGAGTGTTTGTGGTGTTCATGCATTTCGTATCTGTTGAAACATATCTTTTGTTCTCATGGTACTTTGCACATAAAAAATTCTTCACAGAGTCTGTCATAAATTAGTGATCATCCTGCTTGGGCAGGTCATCAAGCCTCAGACTTCTACCAGAACTGGCAAGCTGTAGGCCAACATATCACCAGACCAATTCAGATCACAGCAGATACCACAAATGCTCCTTCCTGTTGTACATTATTTCAGGCACATCCATAAATGTTCACATTTACACACTGACATTCCATTTCAGAAATAGAGCATACTTGAAACCTGAAATCTTGATCTGTACACTCTGTGGAGTATCTAAAACACAATACTGATTATATCCACTCTCTTCAATGAGCACGAGTTATTTTGATTTGTTTTTGTTATGTTACAGTTCTGTGTGGTTTTTTTTTAATTGACTGGCTATTTTATATGAACTCTGACATCCAGAGATTTAGGCCAGAATTGTTGTTCTTTTCCAGTGCATTTGTATTTTACATAGGTATTGTATGTACATGTTTGTTTCTATGTGTAAGTCTTCATGTTGCATTTTGACACAGGAAGTAATATGACTGAGTGATAACCACTTTTCACCTGGGTCAAATACAGTAAAAGCAGTAAAATGAGGCTCAAGATTTATTTGGGGGCTGGGTTGTAATACATAAGCTTGCCTTATGGTAGGTGTTTTACAACTTTAGGAACACAATTAAAGATAAAGTCTGTACATTGTTGGTTTCTTTATTTATTTTTTACTGAAAGCGCAAGTTCATGTGCTGTCTAGGCAGCTGTGCAGCTAGTTTGCAGGTAGCTGTCAGATGATTGTACTAGACAATGTAGCTGAGTGGTGCACATCCAGCATGAGAATGAGTCTCTTGCAGTGCTTTCCGTTTATTTCATGACAAGGCAATAGAGAAAAGCCAAAAGATTCCACTCATACCAGAGCATTGCAAGTAGCCACAGTTATTTTTGGTTTGTGGTGTGTACTTTATAAAACTTGTCCTCTTATGTTATAACATAGCTTCACTTGTACAAATGTTGCATAATAAGGTTGTGTTTATTACCAGAATCCAATATCTGATTTAATTTTTGTGTTAATATTTTATAACTCTCAGCCTCTGCCCAATTTTTAATTTGTGAGATGAATTGAATTTAACATGGATTAATGTGGGAATGCATTTATTTTTCAGACTGAAAGTTCATTTATGACATTTGAAGGACTTCAGATACAAGGGGCTGTAAAAATTATGGAGAAACTAACTGTAAGTAAAAAAAGAAAAGTGTGGTATGCAATTGAGTGTGTAATTGGTGTGAACATTAGGTGCAACATACTGATGCATAATATGGAGTGATGTCATTACTTTTTAGAAAATTTGCTCGTTAAGAAATGCTTAAGATTCAGAAGTGGATAAATCCTATGTATGAAAACATGTTATACTCTGTGAAATGTGTTGTAGATTTTTATGTTTAATTTTTCTTATATGAATTGTATGCATTGTGGGGTAGTAATATCAACATGACCTTTGTCACACCTTCACTACTTCTGGCATGGCAGTTTTGTGCATATAAGTGCATGTGCGTGTGTATAAAATTATAAATGTAATCAATATATATAGTTGTGATTGTCTATATGTTGTTTATATTTATAATTCTATACAACACAACAGGGATGTCTCACCTGAAAGTGCATGTGTATGATTAAAATCATCATACACAGTGCATTGTCTTGGTATTGAGTAATTGTCTTATGTATTAGGTCATTATATTACTTAGCTGTCATGCCTAGGCAATGTGCCTGGTGGCAAGGAGTGGTTCAAGAGACAAACCAGAAATAGAC
>Ga0136643_10003653_pt1 | contig 20850 bp, 9 predicted proteins | sample TergutLab28metaG_FD_96883 | JGI IMG/M metagenome (GOLD analysis project Ga0136643, IMG submission 96883) | Labiotermes labralis P1 segment gut microbial communities from Petit-Saut dam, French Guiana - Lab288 P1 (version 3) (version 3) | ecosystem: Host-associated > Arthropoda: Insects >...
AGAATGTGATATTCTATCTGTGAACAAATTCCCCGCATTTTGTGCAATCCGAAAGTTCGTTTGTATTCACAAAAGACCATCACTCATCTCTTTCTTTAGCCACTGAAAAAAAACGCATATCCTGTCGTCCATTTCATCTAATATCCATTTTAATCTATTTTTTCCATCTACTCCTTCTCTCCCATGAGGTCCGCCCTTCAGGTCTACCAACTAATATTTTGCGTGCATTTCTATGTACCGTGCCTACTTCATGTTCCGACAATATTATCATACGCTGCATGAAATCCCAGAAAAGCGCACATCTCAGTGCCATTCACCTTTATTTGGTCATTTTAATATTAGGAGCCCTTTGTTCGTTTGCTCATATGATTCTTACAGTGACGTCGGATTCTCTGTGCTCCCATTTCTTCCTGTTCGTTAGGTCCAAATATTCTCTGGGCACGCATTCACAGACATCGTCGTGTGGTCTTTAGGGCGAGAGGTTAAGATTTATACACCGGCCTATGGCCTGTAAAGGAACACGCGAAACTGTAGCTTTGCATATTTCAATCATATTAGCCTACTATCACGTTATTGTAGTCATTGTGTGTAAATAACTCTATGCGGATAGACGTAATGTTGGAAGGCATAGAAGCCTATTGAATTGTGAACGTTTTCCTGTGCATAATTTTTTAATTTGATGCAAATGTCAAACATATATATGCACCATCCAGTGATAAGAAAATAAATAATTGGAAAGAATTGGAAGTAATCGTGACCCATTTTAATGTATTGCCTTGGTGTTTGCTCCAAAAGAATGAGGACAGCCACACGGAATTTCAGTCAACGAAGTAGTTCTGCGGGTAAATGTTTGATTTTCAAATCTTCCGAGTGCTAACACCAGACAGGAATCTTCTATTTTCATTTCTGGTAATCTTCACCAGATATTATTAGGGTTTTCAAAGTTTAGAACGATGAGTTAAACAGAACATGTAATATCAAAGGACGAGCGATAGAAGGATGCAAAATTCTCACCAAGGTACTTCGGATGAAAATGGTGTAACCTATTCGCAGACATGGGGGTAATATTAAATTCTACGTCGAGGGAATAGCCAGTGATGGGCGTGGACTGGTTTTGTCTGTCTCAGGATAGGAATCCGTGGCCGGATCCTGTGAGCACACTAATGTGCTTTCGACTTTCATAATAGACCGGAAATTAATTGGCCACCTGTGGGACTCTCGGTTTAACAAGAACGCTGCACCATTGAGGAGGTCGTTGCAGCCGTCACCATCACCACCACCACCGTTATTTGATACCCCAGCTCATTCATTTTCGCTGAATACCTTGGTGATGTGTTTGTTCTCTCAAGATATGTAGCACCAGCCAGCTGCATTTACAATTTCAGTATTGTTTACATATTCGACTTTCTTCTTGTCTCTGAACGTCTTGTTGCATTTGAAACATTTCCGACTGATGTGTGAAAGGTTATAAATGCGTACAACAAGAACAAGATAAGCAATGTAGGTAAAACGTAACATTGGAGCGCGTTCGCGTAAACATTATTGCATTGGAAAGTCTTTCAGGCAGAGATATGTGCTATCTTGGCGTGTGTTTATGAAATTCAATTTCGGAGTAGACAGAGAAATACGTATCTGTTCTGATAGTCAGGCGGCTTTGAAAGCTCTCCAGGCCGTCAGAACAACGTCTCCATTGGTCCAACAGCGCCACAAGGCGTTGAATGATATCTCTACCCGGCATGCGGTGGGGTTGTACTGGGTCCCTGTACATGCTGGATTACGAGGAAATGATATCGCCGACGAGCTCACAAGGGACAGCTCTGCTCTAAGTTTGTTGGACCTGAGCCGGCCTTGGTTGGGAGTCTCTAGACTGGATATACAAAGAAGGATTACACGTAGGTTGGTTAACCAGCATTGGGTATGGTGGCGAGGTCTTGGTGACACCCAAAGACAGGCTCGAGAACTAATTTCGGGACCTTGTCTGGGTGCCAAGGCTAGGTTTCTGTCCTGTAACAGGACACAATCTAGGGCTGTTAGTGGCCTTCTCACTGGACGTAATACCCTGAGGAGACATCTTCACCTAATAGGGCTGTCAGATAGTCCCTTATGTAGGAGGTGTGGAGTAGAGGATGAAACTTCGGCCCACATACTTTGCGAGTGTGAAGCTTTGACTTCACTCAGACGTGTAACTGGACTCCTTCTTCTTGGAGCCAGAGGACATCAAGAGTATAAGTCTGGGGTCAACTGGAACTTTAGCAAAGCAACAGGGCTCCCATAAATTGATATGGCGCACTAAGGGCCCGTCAACTAAGGCCTAGGTGCATAGGGACCGTAAGGTCTCGAATCCAATCGCAAATCAATCAATCAATCAACTGCGTTGGAAACTCAACAATGCGTCTTTGTTAATGTTGAGAAATATGTCACTCTCAATAACGTAAAGTATCGGGTGTTGCACAACAGTAATTTATGAAGAATGTATATCGCCGACAACGATAAAACGTACTGCGATATTTTTGTAAATTGCCCGATATTTTTGTCTAATTTTAACCGAATTTGTATTTTCTCGACAGATTCTCATAAAAGTACCCAATATGACATGTCGCTCATACACGCGGACGAAGCTAATAGACGCTTCTCGCTACCACGCGAACGCGCTTGTTAACATTAAAAGCTAGAGGCTCTAATTCGCCGGAACTCTCAAATGCAGGTAAATGATGTAGAGTAACTTATTTGTTCAGCACCTTTTTAGGAAACTTAGGAAGCTTTTGCTCGTGGTGTGACTGCCTCTAGATTGGATGGCGATAACTTCATAGTCCGAATGGCAAAAAAATTAAACTCAAGTTTCTCTCACCAAAATAAATATTAATTTTCAAGCAAAAGGCTTAGGAGAAATTTCTTTTGCCGTTGTTTTTGTTCTTTTTCTTGCTGTTCTTGTTGTTTTTGTTATGGTTTTTATTGTGATACTGCATATGTTTACTATATTGTATAAGAGACAGGCAACGAGAGAGATATAGCAGCGCGAAGGTGAAGGGGAGCCGTATTATGTAGGGTTGTATAATTTACGTTATTCAGGGTTATGAAATGAAAGACGTAATGATAGGCGGGGCATGTAGCACGTTTGCGGAAGGTGAGAATTGCGTGTTTATTTTTTTTGTATAATGTGTTACGTACCGTCTATACACAACATACATCAAGACAAGATGCAATACATTATTGCATCTTGTCTTGATGTATGTTGTGTGTTGACGGTACGTAATACATTATACAGACGTGATATACACAAAGGGATGGTCTCTCTCTAAAAAAAAAAAAAGTGAAAATTGTTGTCTGAAAATTAGAAGGTAGGATGCCATTTGTGAAATGAAGGCATAATGGGAACATAATATTAAATTGGAACTTAAATATGCAGCATGAGAGGGTGTGGATTTGATTACACGGGCTCAAATAAGCTCCAATGTCAGGCCCTTAAGAGCACGATAATTAACCTTCGTTTTCCATAAAAATTGCTTGATCAGGCTTGTAGCTCTACTCTGTCCGAGTGTGACACGGCACTGCGTAGTTGCTTGCATGTACAGTCAGTTGTTTGGTCAATCAGTCAGTCAGTGCACATGTAACGTGTTTACTGCAATCCAGTAACAGGTTTTCTGTTTTGGCAGTTTTGACCTGCAAGTAACAATACAAAGCAGTATAAATATTTATGCGAAGGACGCAGTAGGCTCCACAGATCTCTGTCACAATGAACAACAAACAGTACAAAGAGCATCGATAATAGAACAATAATTTATACCCCTATGAGGCCCTAATTACTTCCGCGGAAAGGTTATTCGTTGTAATAAGAAAATACGTCTCTCTCCCACCCGTGATATTGACGTCACAGTGATAATGGTTTGCACACAAACATTTCCGGGATAACACCTTCCCACGTTATCGGTCGTTCGCGAGGTCACAAAGCGTCAGTGCTGAGTCAGTTGGTACGCAGACAACGCATTGATAATGAAAATAACTCTCCGAGATTTGATGCTGGGCAGGCAGTAAAAATCGCCTCTGTCTGACAGGACAAGCATCGTATCTGGATTCATTACTACTACTACTACTACTACTCTATTAGTAATAATAATAACAATAACAATATAACAATAATAATAACACTTAAAGCTTTTCACTTTCGCTCTGTTGGCGGTGCTAAATGTGTTTTTGCAAGGCCATTCACATCTTCAGCATAGGCTGTATTTCGCTTCCTCAGTGACTATTTATTTTTAAACTCTAACTAGCAGTGGCCGACGATCCCAGTGGCCGCGCGCTTGCTGGGATTTTGAGTTCGAATCCCCCCTGGGGCATGGATGCCTGTCTCTTGTGAGTGTTGTATGTTGTCAGGTAGAGGTCTCTGCGTCGGGCTGATCACTCGTCCAGAGGATTTCTACCGAGTGTGGTGTGTCTGAGTGTGATTATGAATCCTCCATAATTAGGAGGCCATGGCTTACTGGAGGGCTGTTGCGCCATGGTAAAAAAAGAAATTGGCAGTGGCAAGTCTGTAGACCTTCTGTTGTATATACACTCGGTCATTCTTCTCGCATGAACTGTAGGCCTACTGTGTATTTGTGTTTGTATTGTTATTTGTATTTCTTCATTATCTTACGAGCAGTCTCTTGTTTTTGCCCACGGTCTTCATATTATTAGGGTCTGCGTGTTTTTGCTTTTTATTGAAAACAATTTAATAAGTCAAATTCTTGACCTCGTCGTCGTCGGCGGCGTCGGTTCACAGTACAGCGAAGGCAAATAATTTCATACACTTAGCTCTCTCTAACGCAAGGTTTCGTGGCGCGGAAAAGCTGAGTTGCCCACGAACGAGAACGAGAAATCCAAAAATATTCTTCTTCATTGACGTTAAAGGAAAGAGTCATAAGGTGTAATTTTCAGCTTTATTCTATGCGATTTTTGCATATCCGTAACCAGGTTTTATGTCCGTTTATTACAGATACAAATCGTCTTATGCAAGAATATTTTTCGGATTATACAGAGCCATGAACTATTTGTATTTGTGTTTCGTTGTATATTATGTGGCATGCATGGCGGAGACCAGACATGCATAGAGGTTCTGGAAATCTGACGGAAAGAGACCACTTGAATGACTCAGGCGTAATAGGAGGATAGTTTTACATAGAACTGTACGTCAAGAAATGGGATGGGTGTGGAACATGGACTGGATTGACCTGGCTCAGGATAGGAATAGGTGAGGGGAGGCTCTTGTGAATATGGTAGTGAACTGTCGGGTTCCATAACATGCGATGAATTTCTTGGCTAGTTGAGGAAGCTTCTCAAGAAGTACTCTGCTGAAAGGAATTAGTTTTGTGTCGTGTTCACCAAATTTAAGGGTGTTTAAATCGACAGTATTAACCAAGATCCAAGTCTTCTGGGTTGTTTCGCTTTGCCAGCGCGTAAATATTCGCTGAAGTTCAGGAGGATCTTAAGGTCTGGATCTCTACCAAATGCACGGCACAACAACCCGGAAGACTTTGATCTTCAAAAACGTCGTTGCGGGAACCTCAGCTCTCGAAAAGGCCGTAATTCTTAACTTTGATGTTTTGCTGCCTGCTGTATTGGAAATCAAATTAATCGACTGGTGTAACCGTCAGCACAACTGTGGTTTGTACGTAAATTTGTATTGAGGTTAAACAGCCACATACGAGTATTTCGACCTGCAGGCGGCCATCTTCAGGCTGCATAATGCACAAGGATGTCATTATTTACCAACATGTATACACTTGCTACCTAACTTCATCTTAAGTCAGCACGTACATTGCTCCAGAAAACGAGTTGGGGTTTCACACCTGTTATTATTTCCTAACTCGTTACACTAAGATTTTTAACTGACGTATTGTTAAAAAGAATTTAATATACGTATAAATATCTCACTTTCCACAAGCGTAAACATGTTAGTCAACAATGATATCCTTGTACAACATAGAGCCTGAAGGTGACCGCCGGCCGGTCGAAACATGTAGCTGCTTAACCTGAGTTGCTTCAACTCAGTATAGATTTACATACTGAATAAAATTGTGCTAGACGGTTGCAGCAGTTGATTAAATCTTTATTTTTAGTTTTCAAATGTTATGTCGTATTTTACTTCTGTTGGATAAACAACATCCAGTAAAATTAAAGTCCGTTTTGAGAGATATAAAGTAACGGTAATGACGACTGGTGTTGACCAAAATTAATTTGCGTGAAAAACTTTGGTTTAGACGATTGGTACGAAGTTTCAGAAGAATCTGTCAAGAAACGTTAAAGATGAAATATGCAGATTGACAGATGCGACATCCCTGTTATTCAGTGATAAAAATCTTTCTACACAGAACGCGGGGCCGGGATAGTTCAATCGGTATAGCAACACGCTGCGGGCTGGACGGTCCGGGGATCGAATTCCGGTGGGGGCGAGGTTTTCCACACCCGTGCAGACCGGACCTGGGGCCCACCCAGCCTCCTTTACAATGGGTACCGGGTCTTTCCCGGGAGTAAAGCGGCCAGGACGTGGCATTAACCATCATCCCCATCTAGGGCCAAGGTTAAAGAAAGAAAAGAGCTATACATCTACTCCCCCTCTGGGCCTTCGTGGCTTGTTCTAGGGTGAACACAGAACGCGAGAAACATGTTGAGGAAGCTCCGTAAATTTACACTCTTCGCTACATTTATAGGATAAGGCGTTTAGCTAAAAGTGAACGTTAGTCTTAATCAGTTTGGGCACACACATGTAAACTTTTAGGCCATGGGCAGCTGGATAAATGAAGCCAACAAAGTCAGCACTTCTTTGATAATCTTGTTATGTCACTACTGCGGCTATGCAAATAAGATCAGAACGCGCTGCATCCGGGCGGGGTTGACCCAAATTTCGGGTACTTCACTCGAATGCAAGCACTTAATACTGCCTTGGTCCTTGTAGTTCGTTAAACCTCAAGCAACGCCAAGGGACACAGCCATTCTATTGAAGTTAATGGTAGAGGAGCCAGGCAACGTTTTCTGAAGTGTGTTATTTACTTACGGACCCTCTCATTTGATAAATGAATGATTGGTTGAATGATGTCACAAAGGGAAAAAATGAAGTACTGGAAGAAAAATATGTCCCAGTGCCACTTTGTCCACAACGAATTCCACATGAACTGGTATGGGTTTGCACTTGAGCCTCCTCGGCGAAAGGCTGGCAATTAACCGCCTGAACATTGGCACGGCCCTTTGCCAGTGAATAAATTTCATGCCTGTTATTGGACCTGAAGATTCATTACCATGTTTTCAGCGGCACGTCAATGGAACCTTTCTTCGAGCCAAACAAATCTAAACCACAAACGTACACCTCATTCACAAACCTCGCTCGTTATGTTATCTTTACAACTACATCGAGGTGTCCGAAATAGTCTGGTTTCTTCTTGATTTAATATTAGAACTTCGTAAGAATTTGTATTCTGTAACTGAAAATCTCGTTTCAAATCCCGGGTAAGCTATACCTTTGTGTAGGTGAAAATGAAAATGCCCCCAGAAACTGAGTTTCACAAAATCATCGGGCTGTGCGGCATTATGTTCAGCGTCTTGTACACGTCGACTCTTTCGAGAATATGTACGCGCTGAATGCAGCCGGCGTGCCAGTGACACGATGCCAACGGGATTTCTTTGAAGTTACCGACAGTAGTCCAGGAACTGAGGGCCTAGCTCCTGCAATATCGCTAGTTGTTTGGAAGATTCCGACCTGTCGTCTAAACTGCCCACTGGCAAAGTCAGCCGAGAAGCCACTGGCCTGCCACTGGCTGACTGTGTGTGGATCCTAAGGTGAGACTGACAGGTGAAACTTGCGTCGATAACAGGGTAACTCGAACGTGGGTTTATAGTGGACGCTGACACATATATCAGATGTATTACATGAAAGGGTCAAGCCTTCAGTAGTTGCTGTGAAATTATGCTGTACGAGAAATAAGAGAAGTGGGATAGCGTGGTTTAGAAATGGGATTTGTAAATCGGAGGCAAGGGGTGGGATATAAGATGGAAAATATTCGCTATGTCTTGCTGTCAAGAATGCCATTCATATATGTACTTTTGAATTTTTCTGAGACGCAGATGTGGAAAGGAAAATTATTAACCGGAGATGGCTTATAGTTACTGAGGAGGGTTGTCCTCCGGAGTGCAGAACTCTAGGACCTCGGAACTGAAACAGTTAGGAAAATTCTTGTATAAAGTGACATGGAAATAGGAAAATGAAACGAGTTAAATAGGGCAGTAGAGGGGGTCAGGGCAGTGTTGTTACAAATATTGGCAAGAAAAGTAACTTAATGATGTATTGAAGCAACTGCATGAAACGTGGTGTTACCAGGCTGTATGTGTTTGACTCATCTCTTTATCATTATTATCTTTATCATCACCATCATCATGTGCGATTTTCTTCAGTTTTCTCTCACTTTTGAAACATTGTTACATGTAAGGAATTTTGTCTGACAAACGTAACAAGTCGAAATCTGTGACAGGGATGGCGACGCACAGAATGGCTCGGAGCTACGCTCTTCTGGGTTATTACGCAGCGAGTAGTGGTAATGTATTGCCGACGTTTCGGAACAACCTCAGGGTTCAAGAATCCGAACTCTGAGGATGGGACCGGTAGGGTGTCCCGAAATGTCGTTAAGAAATTACCACTACTCGTTGCGTAATAACCCAGAAGAGCCCAGTTCTCAGCTACTTCGCGCCGTAAGCCTGAAATCACGCAGAGACTGACTGGCTCACGTAACTCTGCAATTCTGCATTAGTAGCTCTTGATAACTTCACCATATGTACTGAAACGTCTGACAAAACGTAGCTATTGCAATCTCCGGATGGACGTTTACCACTAACAGTGTTTTATATCTGACAAAAGAGCGTTGTATTCAGTCCAGCTCGTAGTGTTGACTGTTGTTTGATAGCTTTGTACTTCCGGCATTTATTTGAAGAGTTGAAGACGCTGTATACATTATTTACGAATCTGCACTGGGTTTGTTGGCACTAAAGACAAGGATCATGGACCTCTCAGTGCAAAGTACAAGACGAACCTCATGGATATTTGATGCCTGAAAGCTATGAATTTCGCCTGGCGCTAGTGCTATCTGATTATTCTCTACGAAGAATTTAATCCATCTGATACCCAGATTCATCCCTTCACCATCTAGCGTGCAAATCGCATTTTTGCATCGTATTATATTGTCATCTGTAGCCTGTCTGGCTGTAGCTTATTGTCCACATCCTGTCATAAAAGGCACGACTTTCGCAAGAGTGTTATTGACCATAAAATGTATGTTTTCATTTGCGTACAAATTTTGTCCGAAAATTTTCAAGTTCTGAGAAGAAATGAGCGATGTATGTTCAAAAGGGGTTATTGGTCGTCATGTAAAATACCCATTATTCTCGTCGGATTTTAATTAAACTTGTATTTTCACGACAGATTTTCAAGTAATCCGTAAATATAAAATTTCACAAAAATTCGCCCCCTATGATCTAAATTGTTCCATGTGGACAGAAAAACGGACAGACATGACGAAGCTAATAGTCGTTTTTCGCAATTTTGCGAACGCGCCCAAAACGTCATTGTAATTAAGTACAGAAGGGGGCAAATGGGGTGCGAAATATTTTATCAGGTTTTCACCTTTCTGTTGCTCTGGTCTGCTAAAATTAGGATGATGTAGTGAAAAGCCCCTATATTATACTTTTACACTGAAATAGTAGTGGTTGGTTCGTCGATCGACCATTTTGTTTTCGGAAATGTGACTTCATGCAAACATTTTAAAAAAGTAATTAAAATAAACCAATGGCAAAGCAAAATATTGCCTTGGCCGGGATTCGATCAGCGGACCTTACAGCCCGTAGGGACCCGCTGTACCATCTACACTATCCCTGCCCACAAAGCAAACGTTGTAGACCTCGGTTATTAAGTAACTGGAGCTGAAGGCTACAAAAATGGGGTACGATGATGCATACGAGCGTATCCAAGTGGGATATATTTTTCATCAAAAAACTAAGACAAATACAAAAATATTTTAAAGTAAACTGTTACTTTCACTGCATTTAAAGGGACCAAACGTTATCGTCTGAGACTAGTTGATCTGTTCGCTTGTACCTTATAAATATTGAATGAGATATTAAACTGTTGGTCGATCAAAGCAATATCAGAACAAAATGTATAAGCTTTACTTTCTACTTTCTGCTGGAGTAATGAAAAATTAGTGTTTCTTTCTTGTGTTGTTGTTATAAATACAATTTACTCGAATTGTATGGCTTCTGAAATTAAATTTTTCTGCATTAAACAGTTTTTATTATTGCATTTATTCGGTAAATGCAGAAAACGATAATGACTTATTTATGTCTCGTCAGTAGATTGCAGGACATGGTATATTGCAGCATGAACCTTGCCAGAGGCAAGACAATTTTCTCCTATCAAAAGCATCCAAACAGCTTCTGGAGCCCATACCATGTTCTAATCAACGCATACTGGCAAATCCTACTGGTCAAAGCGGCCGGATTGTGAAGGTAACTACTCACTTCCATTGAAAATGAGTTTTAAAATGTGTAGAACTATATCTCCACTTTTCCTTATGTCTTACTGGGTTGATGCTTGATTAGGCTTAGAGATTAACTTACAGCGCCAAGTATGTAGTCTTGTATTGTGGAAATAACTGTAACAGTGAAAATCCTGAAATCTGAGTATTTTATTTGTGTACGTATTCGAACTTATGGTTCTTCGGTTGAAAATGTGGCCTTGGGTGCACGCAGAAAGTAATTTTAAAATGGAGCTTACAAAACATTCACTGGGAAACTTGACACGCATACGGAAGATGGACGGTCGTTTCTAGGATGGACGAAGGCATGGCCTGATGGATGGAGGAATGAATGAAAGGTGGACTCTAAGAAAACACATATTACATGAAACTGTACAAAGGGCAGGTTGTAGTACCTAATGTGTCAAATTTCTGTTGGTGAGAGTAGACTTTACCAGGGGTACTAAAACCTTTTCCCTGGCATACCACTAAACGAAATTTAAAATTTTCGATGTACCACCAATATTTTTTTACCCCAGTACAAAACACCTCAAATTATTTAAAACATTTGAGCTTGGAAACACTGGCTGACAGGAAAGATGAGTTGTGTAATGTTGCTAGCAGTGCTGCAAGTTAGCAGATATGTGTGTCTTTGTGTTTTGTTTATTTTTACATTTTTTATCCCTTTTGTATTTCGACTCTTTATTCAGGTCGCCTACGAGTAAATAATTGTTGGCGTACCGGTAGTGATAGGCGTAACACAGTTCAAGAAATCGTAGACGAGACCGTAGTTTGGTACCGTGTGCAGTGGCTTGCATAGCAGTGTATTCAGCTGGGAAACACAACTCTTTCCTTTTTTGTAAAACGTAGTCTGACCATCTGCAGACGGCAGCACTGCTGGCCGAAACGTGTTGATGAATAATACGAGTAAGGAATAAGTTTAAATAAGTCAAAACACAACTAGTATCTTTAGGTATTTTATTATTTATTATTGTTTAAGGTGACGACATGTTTCGGCCCCTGTTATTGGGCCATCGTCAGGTCACAAGTATGAATTTGAGGAAGCTGTACAACTTAAACCATAAAATAAGTTATTTACTTTTGAGCTGATGATGGCCCAATAACAGGGGCCGAAACATGTCGTCATCTTATACCCTAATAAATAATAAATACCTAAAGATAATAGTGGTGATTTGACTTATTTAAACTGTTTCCTTATTCGTATTATTCTGAACAAAACGGGGATGACTCACCTAAAGATTATGTTGATGAATATATTATGAATACAAATACATCATAAAATTAAAGTGCACTTGTTGGTTGTTTAAACATTTTACAAATCTAGTTAAAGCACGGAAAATAGAACGTATTAAAAACCACTGTTTTCTGTTTGTTGTGTCCAATAATTTATATGTACGGAAATGAGAGCATTGATCGCCTATATTGCATAGTAAATTTAAAAAAATTGGACGTATTGATAGGCTTACATTTTAATTTAGTCTCTATTGCACACAACTGACCATTTTATAATTAAACGGCTATGTAGCTATATGTCTATCGAATTTTCGGAATTCCTTATGGTAACCGAATTAAATGTCCGAAGTCATAGGTTATGCGAAAGTGAGATTCTCAGAGCCTCGTTGCCGAATTCCTTTTGGATTAGCGGGCGGTAATTCTGTGAAGGAACCCCTGCAATAACAAGTAGTAATGCAAGCTCTTGAACTAAGAGTGAGAATTTAGAACTTTTTTTTTTGGCAGTACACAATTCAAATTTTACCGCTTGCGACGATTAGGCCAAGGGAGGTGTATATATCTTGAAGTAATTCTTAGGAGAGAAGAGAAAGTGAAAAAAAAAAGAAAGTTCACCAACTCGTCCCCAACCGTTTGATTCACCGTTTGATTTACTTTGAATCCGCTTACGATTCGGTGGCAAGGAAATTGACCGGTTGGTACTATTCTTATAACAAAGCCAACAAGATGCACTATTACTAAATTTTATTTTGGTACAGAACTCTATCGGGCAGATTTACTGTCCGAAGCTTGTAGAGTTCTTTACCAAAATGAAGTTGAGAAAGAGTGCATCTCGTTGGCTTTTATTATGAGAATATATCGCGATGCATGGTCCTCTGAATGTCAAATTCAGTTGGTAATATATGGTTAAATTTCTTATAGGAGAAAAGTTCCGATTTTCTATATTTACACAATGGTGCCTGAGTCTCATGTAACAATCTGACCGTCTTCCGCTGTACGCTGTCATTTGCGTTACACACGACGTCAACAATAAATAGCCTTTAGGACACTGTCCATAGCTAGATACGAGGTTAAACGTTATCAAATCACATACGAAACTAATCCTCCCTCGTATTATTTTGAAATTCCGTTTGAAGAAATGTAAACATTAGCACAGTAGAAGCAAGCAAACAAAATCGGTAACCACACCTTCAAGAAATAGGACAGCTTCTTTCTTCCATACTGCTTCATCAACAGTCTAGCCTGTTATCGGTTCAGAATTATTGCCAGAGACCAATGCGAAAATGTTCCAGCAGGGCCGGCCCGAGGCATGTACGGGAGATGCCACATGTCTCGGGCCGGTTAATAATATATCGCCCCTCAAAACCGATATTCTGCGAACGTTTTCGGCCTAGGACTGTGCTGGAAAAACTTTGGAGGGTGTGTGCCCACAGTGAGGATAATTTTCGGAGAAATTATTTCCCTGAGTTTACTGACATCGTATTTCGGATAATTCCAGTGACGTCGTAGCGTCCAGGGCAGCCGCCCGAATGGCCCACCCCTTAATCTGGCCCTGAGGGGGTCTCATATCCGTGCTCGATGTGTGACTGATGGATGTCTCCATAGGCGTGGCCGCTCTGATTAGCAAATATTGATGTATGTGATGAGTAAAAGTGTGCAGACCTTTATCAGCCAGTCGAGGTATTCTTCTTTTATAACAGCCATAATATTCAGTTTCGTTTCGCACAGGCCGCATGGTTTCCTATTCTGAGCCAACTCAGTCCACTCCATACCCTTTCACGCTATAACACTTAGATGCGTTTTGTTACTAATCTTCGCACTACATCGACGCGGCTGCAGAAGGATCTCTTTGTGTCAGATGTTCTGACTCTGATTCTGTATGCATTTCTCCTAACTCCTATTTCTCTGCTCCTCTTGCTTTCCTGTTCACACCGCTAACATTACGTCAAGCTCCCAATTATTTTACGAAATGTCGCAGAGGATGAACATACACTCTTCATTGCTGTCTTAAAGTGCTGGGACACTATACACTATAGAAGTACGTGAGTGCGTTTCTCGCTGATATTTTTAATGTCGTATCATGAATGATGTGTGTTATCGATTTTGCACCTCAGACAGTCAGTGAACTCTCCTGGGTCGTCAACCTGAAGTGAGGGAGAAGAAAAAGGTTGGTTGGTGTGTTGAGGCAGGTCGGGAAACGAGTTTATTGACCCAACTCTACGACCTTGGCGGTCACGGAGTGGCAAATCCCACTTATCAAAGTGAGGACAGCCCGGAAATAAAATGTTAGGTCATTCACCTAGGTTGGAATCGACCTTGGAGGACGTGTGGGCGTGACGTATCAGGTCGCTCACCTTCCTCGTAGGTTTCGGAGTGGCAGACGAGCTGTTCTTATTTGAGGATGAGTGCCCCTGGGATAAGCCGTCAAAATTATTTTCGTCCCCCGTTAAATTGAATTCTTTCCCGAGTACTCAACAGCAGGCATCCTTTTACTCATCCTTAACTAATAGGTAATACTACGCAATCGTAACTGTACTTGCCTTATTACTGTCGTTCTCGTTGTAGGCGTTATTTTTTTTTTGTCAATGTAGTGGTGTTATTTAGTGCAGTTTGTACTATTACTATACAGACACCAGAACTAAGAACCCTATTTTGAAAGCCTACAGGGGTGTAGAGATCAATATCAAAACATGTTTAATTTCGAACGGGGACGATCAACCCGTAGCTCGCGGGCAACGTTTTGCTCGTGACATAGCGGTATGTTGCCAACCGACGCAATTTTGAAAACTTATGAGCTGTTTATTTATGGAGACATACATTACATTTCTAATCAGTTTTCTAAAAAGGTGCTAAAGTAGCGACTCCTTAACTTCGGTTTTGAATTGCGTTTTTTAAAATACTCTTTTCCTGTTATTATCAGTACATTTTCATTGCACATAATATTTCCTGTTGCCCACATTTAAGCGATTTTTTTTCACAGTTGCTTACACAACATGAAAGGTTGAGCAAGCCTAACTTAGACTGTCTACATGACATGTTTTCCCTTCAGTCTCTTTTCCCGCTTGGACAAATAAGCCTAAATATCTACTGTATAGGATAATAAGTGGATTTCATAGCTAGTTGGTTCACAGGCGGTGGTTCGGAAGGGGAAGGATCCTATTCCTGTCTGTAGCTGATCCTCAGTTACTCATCCCAAGAGCCAGTCAGTACTTACAGACCCATACATATCTTTTAAGTAATCATGAGCACTTATTAGTGTCGTCAGTATTTCCTCAAGTTGACATCACACCTATTATGGGACTAATGTTCATGAAGTTTCGGCAGGACATATCAAATTAGGCAAAGCCCCTTTATTTTTTTTAGTTTCAGTTTGATTTCTCTGAAGGGCCGCTTTATTTAAGGGCCTAAATTAACATATAAAATTATACCTTTTAATGCACTAAGAGATTTTGATGGAATATGTTACGTGGCACTTGTGTTACCTTAATTTGCAGTTAATATAAACTTACTTGTTGGACCACTTTACATACCTAACTAGATGCAAAAGTCACACGTCGTTTGACAGATGTTTTTCAAATCTGATATGCAATTCTTCAAATACACAAGTAAGCCCTACAAAATACGAACTTTATTAGCAGTAATTCACTTCGAATAGTGTTAGTTAAAGGCTAGGATTACCTCAGTCAGAGATCGAAACCTGTACTTTTCTTGCCATACCTTTTCCCCCCCCCCACCCCCCGAAGAGAAAAAGTCTTGAGTGGAAGTAATAGGAATCCGTAAAATACACATTTTATACCTCTAACAATATTCTCCCAAAACTCGCTGCTTTATAGAAGATTGCTACAGTGGTGCTACAGTGTTTGCCGTCGAAAGCCTTTTGCAGGTTCCCACATTTCAGTCAGCAGTACTGCGTGTGTCAGTCGACGCGAACCACTCCCAACTCACGTGATGAAATTAGTTAATCATATTCAGGGTCATAGACAAATTAGCAAGGACTTCCAGACAGAACTCACAGTCTATGTTCCTATTGCTTGTTGCAAAGTTTCTGTTAATGCTTTATTCAGGTAACGCAAGTCTATAATAATATAACTATATCAAATTTAGTTCGTAGTATAGAGTGCTACGTTCATGCGCACATATGTATTGTACTACTGCACTCGGAAATTGTAATTATTTTCATTCGGAAAGTATATTAATATATGTGTATATATATATATATATATATATATATATATGCACATTATAGTAGTCGTAGTCATAGTAGCAGTAGTAGTAGAAGTAGTAGGGTATTGGTTGCAGTACGGCTTATAACGCCGAACTGAGTACTGCAGAATTAACGACACCTTTGGTTTTCTGCGAAACAAGGTAGCAATGATCGGGTTCCGCTTTAATCTGCACGCCACGTTGTACTTAATAGTCATAGAGACGAATAACTGTTCTTATTCAGGACAATTGCTACTTGAATAAAAATTCTTTCCATTACAAGTTTGTCAGATATAAACTCAAAGCAGGACTTCGTGAACATGTTTGTAATACATTCCACGCCAAATTATTAGGTACGTTTATACTTTGCCGATCCCAGTGGCTGCGCGATATAAGGCGTGGGTCTTCGGCCGCTCGATTGCTGGGATTGTGGGTTCGAATGCAGCCGGGGGCGTGGATGTCTGTGTCTTGCGAGTGTTGTGTGTTGTAATGTAGAGGTCTCTGCATCGGGCCCACCGCCCGTCCAGAGGAGTCCTACGGAATGTGGTGTGTCTGAGTGTGATATCAAACCTTAAGGATGAGGAGGTCTAGACCCACTACGGCTGTCGAGTCACGAAAAGGAAACAAGTTGATATTCTGTGTTCATACAAAATTCGTATTTCTAGTTTCAGCGAACCATTGCTGACCTCTGTTAAACTAAAAGACAAATAGATACTTCGCACGAACACCAAGGTTTAATTTTACATTCTACAGTCTTACAAAGAAATTGCCGTTGTAAACTTGCATATATATATATGTATGTATGTGTGTGTGTGTGTGTGTGTGTAATGTTTCTGTATATAACTTCTCCACCAAATATTAAGTGGTTGTCTCTCCCACTTCAAAAGCTCATTCTCGGCCTGTTGTTATAAAATTTACAAATTTTGGGAGGCCTTCAATTACATGAACTTCGTGTCAAATTTCTTGCTTATCAACCGTTTGGTGTAAATTTCAAATGTGGGCCCGCACATACAGCCAGGTTGGTTACAGCGTGGGATAATTTGTGAAGAGTTCCAAGAAAGTAGGCCTGCTACCTTCACCGTATCCGTCTGCATTTCTGCTTGTAAACAGCTTGAGAATCCCTGAGAGGATTTTCGTGAAGTTTCAGAAGGGGTTCCTGTAAGATTTACCGACACATTTTTAATTTGCTTAAATTATAACACACACACACACACACACACACACACACACTAAGTCTTGACAATTGAAGACGTGGTCCTGCATTTGTTTGTGTGCACATCTGGAGCGTAACACACATCAAATATTCCTTAGCCCGAAAAATATGTTCCAGACAAATTGTCAGTTACATAGAACGGAACACACTTTTGGCACTTAGTACACTTTTCCTTGTTTCTGGTGGGTTTAGAGAGGTTAAGATTAAACAGGAGATATTTTTAATGCCGTGTTACATCGTAACTGTGACAGTTTCAACTGATTTTGTCGGAATAGCTGAGTGTATCTCTCACGAATTAAAGACCTACTGGCAAATAATTTAGTGCTGGTATCCAATTCGTTTTTAGACCTATATTTTTTAACTTGTTTTTAAGAAATTAAGTAGACTAAAAAACAAAACATGCTGGTCTAATGTATTCGTGGATTTTTTTTTCTCAAGATAGAAAATAATTTGTTTTCATTGTGGAGTTCCCATACACACTGCAAATACACGTCTTTCATAAACGAAATTCGCCTCGTTTTTTGAACCCGAGGGCGGCAGTTGCCATTTCTTGCTTATTTATAAGACGAAAGAGCCCAAATTCGTGTAACCTGAAGCATACAGTCGAGTGTTGCCTGTCTAATTAAGGATATCCTTCATGTTCTTACAAATTCTTACCCCGAGCCAAGTTTGCAAGTAAGATTTTGCAAGTCCAATCAAAGAAAGCATCGACTTTACACTAACATAATCCTGCCAGGATTTGTAATAAGTACAGGTATGTGCCGCATAACGACCTTTGAGTCTACGACGGACCGCATATACGACGGCGATCCCTTTATATTATATTATAATACAATACCTACCATTGTGTTACAATTGCCTATACTATTCGGTATAGTAACATGCTGTACAGGTTTGTAGCGTAGGAGCAGCAGGCTATACCTAATAGCCTAGATGTGTAGTAGGCTATGCTGTACTATCTAGGTTTGTGTAAGCTTACATTCGCACAACGACGAAATCACCTAACGACGCATTTCTCAAAACGTATCCTCGTCGTTAAGCGAAGCATATCTGTAATATTACAGTTAAATGCAACAATTTTTAACATCAGAATGTTCCGCTTTCGCTAAATTATTGTGTTCTGAACTATACAGAGTGAACATTGGTAACGTAGACTAACTTAATATAATATTGCTCAAGAAGTAAGAAGCACAAAAAGGGAAACTAAACGTATCAGGTGTGTAATGTGATCAAGATTGGAAACGCCGCCGGTTGGACTCCTGATTCTTGCCACGAACGGCTCTGACACTGAGTTGTAGAAAATACCGTCTCAAATACAGAAAGCTAAGCCTGTGCTCTAGTATCACGAATGGAAGTCGGTGGTCCAAATGCAAATGAGATTTTTTAGGGATTTTGGTAGGACAACATGAGTGAAAACGTCCATCTGCCAGTGGTATAAGCCGTCCAGTGAGGATGATACTTTTGTAAAGGGGGAAAAGACCGAGTGAACGGCCAGTCATTGTTGGTAAAGGAATGAATTTGGAGCGAATTTCGTTCACAGTCCAAGAAAATCAACAAGACAATGTGCCCGACAATTAAGAATTGCCACATTCAACGGGGCACACAGTTCTGTGAAAGCTTTTGTATATTTGCAGTTTACAAATACCAACTGTTCGAACATGTAATAGCGCGGTACAAAGAAGTTCGCTACACATTTTGCTGCGACGTTCTTTTACAAATTGAATACAACGGAATATTCACTGCCATAGTGGGAGAAATAATCCGCATGCAGTGATCAAAAGTATAAGGGTTAGTCCCAATTTCAGTTTTTTTGTGCCATGGCTACCTTTTAATTTTTCTGGTTTTTATATTTTTCTGAACGCGCTGTGTCTGGTATAGTGTACCAAGCAGCGTTAGAGGAATTTCTCATGCAAAGTTTGGACATCCTACTAACTTGCTATTTCAGAAATTCTGAGCGCTTCCGTATTTTTTACATTGCAATTCGGGACTTCTTGGATGGAAATTCTTCCCGAAAATGGATTGGTAGAGGTGGTCCTATCACTTGGCCACCTCGTTCTCCTGACATTACAATGCACGATTTCTTCTTCTGGCGGTACGCAAGAACGCTGTCTACCTTCCACCATTGCCCATCGCTTTGCCATAGGATAGGAGCTGCTACGGATGCAGTGATACCCCCTGCGCTTACAGTGTGAGGAGTGAATTTGAATGTAGATCTGATATGTGCTGGACTGCTCATGTGGCTTTTGTTGAACATCTGTAAAGTGCTAAACGTGGGTCACAAAAACTTGATCTTGTAACCTGCCACAATATGTGTGGGTTTCATTTCTGTGTCTCTAACTTTTGAACAATATTATATTAAAATCACTTGCATGTAATGTGTCCGCCCTGCATTATGTAATTCTTATCTTTACATACGGCTTAAAGGCCGTACATTCAAGCTAGGCATATTATGCCCACATTACAGTGTGAGTGTTATGATACTGTTCTTTCGAATAGCGCTAGACGCCAATGAGACCCAAGGTCTCTTACTCGGTTTCTAAAAGTATTATACATACTGCACGAGGGGTCGGCCTATCTCAAGGCCTCTACCTACACGGTACAAGCCAGACACCGGAATATGCAGACATATTACGTATAGCCATGCCCTGATTCGAAAACACGATAAGTGTCGGAGCGTGTAAAAGGCCTTAGACTGCGCGGTCAGTATGGACGGCGCTAAGAGCACAATGGTGCCTGCCGACTTCTATCTCAAGAAGAGTGAAAGTTCTCTTTTTTCATGGCGTGCTTCTGGTCTGCCCATACAGGTAATAAAATTGTGTTCGTAGAGTTTCAAAATGTTCAGTTACATTTCTGTTGGCAGAACCTCAAGGTTTAACACCTGGTATTGGCCCAACAGAATCAACAGTATGGCATCATTTAAACAGTTCTATCCATTTCCCGCCACTAAACTTTACGTCAATTATTGGTTATGTTATTACGCTGTTTTTGGTGTTTTCTATTTTTATCTGTGCTATTAAGCAGAATCCTGCTGGAGAAGCTGATTGTCAGCTTCATGGAATCTAAAGATCTTTCGCCGTGTACACAACTTGATTTCGTCCACAGCAAGCTGAATCCATTTCATATCCTCACACCCGGTTTCTTCAAAATTCAATTTTTTGTCTTCTGAATTAGGCCTAAGTAGTCCAAGTGGCCCCTTTTCTCTTAGCCTTTCCGATTAACCCTATATATGCACATCTCTTTTTGCCACCGCGCCTGCTACATGACCAATCCAGGTCGTTCTCCTTGGCTTGATTTTGCCCAAAATATTAGGTGAAGTGTGTCAATTGTAAAGTTTCTTATCCGAATGTTCTTTTCACTTCCCTCTTCTCAAACAGCATCAACATTTCCTAATGACAAACCAAGCTTTCCACGCAAGTTGTGTCGAGTCTAACATTACAGTTTGTTAGTATCGCTGAAGTTGTTTTACTCAAAGCCTGGCTGTATGTTAAAAAAATTTACATTTCGACCTGGCTATCTAACTGCAATGAAGCAGTGATTAATGTTGGTGTCCGGAAGTATGTGTGTGTATGTGTGTGTGTGTGTGTGTGTGTGTGTGGTGTGTGTATAGTGTGTTCGTGTGTGTGTATAGTGTGTGCGTGTGTGTGTATAGTG
>Ga0136643_10003654_pt1 | contig 20848 bp, 9 predicted proteins | sample TergutLab28metaG_FD_96883 | JGI IMG/M metagenome (GOLD analysis project Ga0136643, IMG submission 96883) | Labiotermes labralis P1 segment gut microbial communities from Petit-Saut dam, French Guiana - Lab288 P1 (version 3) (version 3) | ecosystem: Host-associated > Arthropoda: Insects >...
AAACTCGGTGCAGAAAACCATATGCTGCAACTGAACATCTAATTCTCCTGATGATGGGCGTATGCGTCCGAAACATGTAGAGCTAAGAATACATTAATAAAATTACCTTGTTGCATCAAGTTGGCATTTCACATTATTTCATGAGGAAGATGCACGGTCAAACAACCCTCAAATCATAAAACCATTTTTACATCACATTTTTTCCCAATAAACGTGACATTAAATACAGGCTACTGAATATAAACAAGGCGTCACTATTAAGGTTTGGTAAAGAAACAGAGGTGTAAGTTAAAATTCTTAGGTTATTAAGAAGTGGAAATATCATCCATGCGATGAAAGTTTTCGTAATAATTTTGGCAAAAGTATCGTAATATAAGTTTCTCTAAAATTCAGTCATAATACAGATTCTTAGAAACAGCAACAACCTCACTGTATTGAAGGTGAAAAGAATATAGTCTCGCGGTATATTTTAACAATTATAAACATGCGACACGAACCATTTACACAGAAAGCAATAACTCCATAAGAAGACAATAATAAGAATGCACGAAAGTACAAACATATTACATAATTTTGGAGTAACGATGGTAAACCCCGTCACTTTTCTTGCTACTTTGGCAGATTTAGTCTAAGATATATTTTTATACTGTTCACAGGAAAAATAGTTTTATGCATCAATACATCTTAACCACTTTCGACAAAATTCTGCTGTACATGGGCGGACAAACTTTCTTACAGGAATTCTACTGTGCTTATACACGTAGGGATTAACACTAGCAATATACATGAGATATCATGTACAGATCATCAGTTCGTCAATTATTACAGCCCTATATGACCGCCCTTTAAGTGACACTCTGTAGCGAAAACTACGCATTAATAAACTGCATCACGTGCTATGCTGGATGCATGTGTCAGGTACCCTGCTTATCTGTCACCTAAACGAGATTCAAAGCCGATAATAAATTTGGCATTTTAAAATAAACGTAATGTACAATTTGACAGTAATTTTCAAATTGTAACAGGACTTCACAATGTACATTTTTAAAACTAAGACGTCATATAATGGAAGTGACTAGTAAAGCATAAACAGAGAGGTTAGAAATAAACAGTGCAAATAACTACCAACTTTTGGCAGACAGAACACCACGACAAATACTTGCAATATGCCATGCAACACGAGTGTCCGTATATGTGTTCACGTGCACAACTTGACAACAAACACGCCATCATAATACAAATTTGCAATCTTCGTCGATTCGCTTCTAGAAACGTAACACAAACAAGCACGTCCTCATTTCACGCACATTACTTGCACACGTGACGTCATTTACGCCTTATGCTTACTGCTCCCTCTCTGTCCCAAAATCCATCCTCTTTTCTGTTGCGTATGGTTGAAACAGTTCATCGCCATATAGTAACAGAACACCTCACGCAACTAACCACAATCTAAAGATGGCAAGCACGAACACGATGGGTTGTACCAGGATGGGGTTGACTGCTAGCTTTACGGGCTTGTCTGCTGTCCAGGGGTACAACCATGCTATACTATAGAGAGGAGCGATGTTGCTGTTGGATGTTGTGTGTCTGCTGCGCAATCGCAACACCAACGCGCATGCACATTTGCGCCCTACTATTGATTGCATCGACTACCATATATCAGATCTATGATATTTCACTTGCTGAGATATACTAACCGTAGTGTTGACGTTAGTTTGTTTCTGTCCTCAGACACTTACTCTTCATTTAGTCAAATAAGCCACGTGAAACTTCAATGTGACATAATCAACTGTAGGCAGAAAATCGTACAACTCAAGAGTGATAAAACTGTATTAATGAAAGGAATGTCCCTAAGTAACTGTTGGAAGAAGGGAAACTTCACTCCAGTAACCTTAACAGTTAACGGGACAGTAAACAAGAATGGGATCGCATAGGTTATTCAGAGTGACCCTGACTGACAACCTCAACAGGCATATTCAGCTGCCGCTCTTGGCAAGGCTTAGAGGTTTATGTCACACTTTACCTTAGATTAAAATACAAATATGTTTCAGTTCGTCATATACATAAATGTTTCATTGTACTGCCTTTCTTGTTTCAAACTAGAACACACACGTACGGATAATCTCAAATATCAAGCTATGATGCACCAACTTATAACCTAACACAAACACAAAAGTGCATATAACTTGAAGTCAACTATATCACAGTAAGATTTGGAACTTATTTGTTCCATTCACATTTTATTCAAGAAATATTTCAAAGAATAAGCCATGAAATCTAATGGGGCGATATACCCATGTTTCTATAAATATGTGACACAAATGACTAATAATGGTACAGGCCTATGTCACTAAATTTATACCCATTGGTATGAATAATTCTCCTTAAGTGCAAACAGGGATGCCTCGAATAAAATGCCTACGTACACAACAGACACGGACTTAACGCTGTTAACAAATTTCTGGAGTTTAAAAATGATAACATTCTGCATAAAATATTTGTATTTTTTCTACTGTACTAATTCTGCATTTTTAATATACTAGGATTTATTCCACAACCTACTGTCATTCTGGTATCTTCTGAATTCAGTAAATAATTGAATGAACGAATAAACAAACGGATGAATAAATGCATGCATATATGTATGTATTTATACATGTGTGTGTACGTATATGTGTATGTATGTATGTATGTATGAGTGCATGTAGGTATTTATGTATGTATATATGTATGTATGCATGTATGTGTGAGTGCATGCTGGTATTTGTATATTTATATATTATGTACGTAAGTATGAGTGTATGTAATGTATGTATATATACGTAATCCTATATATGTGTATACATGTATGTGTGAATGTATTTGTATATGCTTATATATATGTAAGTATGTATGGTTGTATGTGCGTATGTGTTATTATGAACGTATGACGCGTCGTCGTTTCTATTCACATACAGTTCAGAGACGCATTTGTCTACAAGCATGAATTAAGTATGTGAAGAACAGCAATGAATCTCTACTTCTATTCGAAAGTTATGTTACCGCACAGCCTTTCTGATGGCTTACAGTCCTTATTCTTAGAACGGTTCCCTATTTCCTGTGATCAATATGACATAATTCTCTATACTCAGGAAACCTGGCACAGCCCCAACTATCTATTGACAAAATGCTTTATGGCACTTCTTATCCCACCTTCAAAATAGAGAAAACTCATACATACCTACATACATAGTACACTAAATATTTGAAGAATAAAAAACCAACTAGATGTCACTTTTTTTGACGTTTTGCTGACCGTGCTTCTCAGTATATTTATCTCAGTATTTAACCAGCTTGATGCACAAAATTTGTTAGGGTACGGTTCGGCTAGGGTGGTATCCGGACTGCCTGCAGCCCGGACACCACCCTAGCCGAACCGTACCCTAACTCCAACACAGCAATCCAAGAACAATACAGCCAATATGGTAGTTCAACAACATAGTCGCAAACTCCTGAAGATGGACATATTAATGCCCGAAACATGTTGAGAATCTAAGAAGTAAAGTAAATATAACAAGTGACATCTAGTTGGTTTCTTATTCTTCAAATATTACAAGGTTGCACGGTCCAATAAACATCAGGTACACTAAATATATTTGCTTCTGTCGGCCTGCTCTTGAGGGCAGCAGTGTAAATTTTCATTTTTTGGTTTTTTGTTAAAGAATAAGTTTTTGAAAAAGGCGTTAATAAAAGCAAGGCAGAATGCTGTGAATGCCAAATCATATTTTTTCTTAAAATGTTTATCTTGAAAAGATAAGTTCGGTAGTTCAGTCGATAGTGACGTCGCAAACAGACGTTACCTGATTTTATATACATGAATTTACAGCGCGGCTTCGTTTAGTGGTAGCCATTGTATTTAATCGCCCCGGGTACAAAAAAAAACCTAGCTATGCCACTGCTTCTATCTATATGCCTACAGAACTGATTTGTTTACGAGGTAGGAATAAAAATATCTAAAATTTTTATAAGAGTGTAGGGAATGTAAAAAATCGGAGTATATTCATGTATTGCTTACTGCTTCCTAATTTGGTATAAATAAAAATCAACTGCAAAAAGAAAGGGAAAACATTATAGAATCCTACAATTTCTACAATTTGATGCCAAGGCGCTCTCACATGACGCAGGATTGAAAACGGGCACGGAAGATTAATGAAACGATGAACGCCGGGTTTTGTAACATTAATTTAAAATGGCGAAAACTCCCCATTTAGATAAGGATTGTAGGCCCAATTCACCATTCAAGTTTATAGGCAGGTCTGATTGTCGCTGTGGAAAGATTGCTTAAATTGAATTTTAAAACCTGTAGCTCAGCAATAAACCGAATTATAGTCATCAGTTCGCGACAAAACGAAACGAAACATACCGAACAACCATTCCATCTACCACCAATCCTGTGCTGTCTCATGAAATACAAGCCTATATAGTATGAAGAGCAGCCTATTCGAGATTAATGCAGCTGTCAGTTTGCTCTACGAAGTCCTATCTCACCGAGCTATCGTGCTGTTCAAATCGCTTACAACAATAAACCTATCACGTCCCCTGTCAGGAGTCTCGCCGTTGGGTTACTCCAGTTTGTGTTGTCAACATTTTACATATGACGACAAACTGAAATATGGGTAAATATTTCAGAAACTAGAATATATGGTTGTATACAATTCGTTATGTATTGATTGACAGACTTATATTTTTAAAATAACATTCTGCCACAATAAATAAAAAAACAAGGATATGAAGAGGGTAACTTTGGGATATTGCTCAATTTTTGTCGCATTAAATAATTTTCGAATTGTATTAGAAACCGGATATTTCCACGTACGAAAGGTCGGTGAAATAAATATTTCGAAAGCTTAAAAGAATTCAAGTTTTCATGAGGTCGCGAGAGTTCCGAGTTTCACTAAATTAGCCTGTTAGCTATGGAAGTTTGTGACGTAATCATTACACAGACGCCAACTACTCTATAATAAGATTCCGAATAGAGAATGCTGTTTCGTCTAAATCCTAAAAATGGAAAATTGGTGCAGAAAAAATTTAAAATAAAATCTCCTACATGAAGAAAGTTATTTTTATAAAACCTGTCATAACAACAATTTACTTCAAACTGCACCTAGTGCAGCAGAGAAAAAGGCCGAGACCGTCAGTCACAACCAAAGTTTTATAAGTTTTATTGCTTGCTACCATGTTTCGGTTAAAATGACAAGTCATCATTCAGCAATTAAAATACATAAAGAAGATAACATCAATACAACTCATTGGAATAATACTTTTCCAGATAGCCGAGATCCCAATTATAATGGGTTGTATTTCAATTATCTATCGTTATTTATTTTTTATTATTGCATGATAAAGGCTTTTCACATAAGCTGAAGTGTGTGTGAAGCAATAAAGCTGATAAAACTCCACTGTGACTGGCGGTCTCTCTTTCCTTCCTGTTCCTTATATATCAAAACGAGATGCAATCGATAAAAATGTGCACCAAGTTCTGTGAGGCAGCCCGTGTATTTGGAAAAGATGCCGTAGCGTGCTGTCGCCAACTTTGTGATGACATGCGGCTTCTAACCACAGCAGGAAATTTTTGAATTCTCACGAAAAATATTCATGTACGAAATTAATTACAGGTTTATATACGCATGTGTCAAGATACGTCAGGGCTATTTTACCATACGGCTGTTTACCGTTTGTATCCGAATAACGTCAAACATACATATAGCGAGCAATCAGTAGTGGACTGACTGATGTATCGTTAATATATATGCAAATTGACCGAGGTAAGACGAGCAATGACAACTGTGCTGTGCTTGTCGCTGTAACGTCAATAGCCGCTGTACTGGGTTAAATGGCCATTAGCAATCGCTTGCAATAAACAGTTTTACTGTATAATAATAAAGTGGATAAACAGGACCTTCAAAATATGTCCTACTGTTAGGAATCCAATTTGTCCTAGTTTTTCCGCGACAAACTCCGTTTTGTGGGTTTTTATATTTCTGTCTCCGTGTTCCGAGAAATTGGGTTCGGGACGCGATAAGATCAAGGTTCTCTCAAATCATAGAAAAAAGACAGTTCTGACAACGTATACAAATTCATAGAGTTTCGACCTTCGTCAGAAGCTGACAGTCGCTCAGCTACACAAAAAAAAACTATGTTTAAGAGTAACAGAATGTTCATTACCGTGTTAACAAAATCCCGACCCCCGTTATTCTTGTGAGGTTATTCATTGTCCTTGTATATTTTTTTTATTTAGACTTCAGTGAAAGCTCAGTAAAATGAGAAGTACCGAGTTTGAACAGAAATGTAATCGAAACAAAGCGAGGTCATAACAGCATCTAACTCAGTGATAGTAAGAAAAACCTGTTTTATGTAACGCGAGTGATTTATGTAACTCTAGCGGTATGCAACTGACAGCAGGTAGGGCTGCATTTCAGAATTTCTGCCAGTATCTACACAGATATTCCTACCTTCTTCCACACCCGAAAGGCATACAGAATCACTTCCGGGTACTGTCTCATAACACAAAACATTGGTACTAACGTTTGAGATCCAAATTAATAGAAACAAATTTTCCAAAGAGGTACACAAAAATAACAAATTACCATTAGTGCGTATTCCGAGTTAACGAAACTAAGGAACTCTTTGTTAAAGGTAAATAATACGCGAATAAGTATCACTTTATGCTATGTGTTCTGCAGGGGAAGTTCGATAAACATACAGGGATTATATTTATAGAAACTTGCAACGCATAGGGATATAATAAAATACTTCCTGTGATGACAGCACAAGGTTCATGAGACCATTCAATAACCAATCAATATAAAAACACAATAAATGTTCCGTACATCAAAAATTAATTTGACATTAAGCGGACTATGCATCGTGATATATTCTTGTAATAAAACCAACGCGATGCACTAATTTCTCAATTTTTTTGGAATAGAAATCTACATGTTTCGGACAGGTTTTCTGTCCATCATCAGGAATCTAGTACTGTATACCCAGCAATAGGTATATATCATAGAGTACTAGACTCCTGATGATTGACAGAAAACCTGTCCGAAACATGTAGAGTTCTATTCCAAAAATAAATGTGAGAAATTAGTGCATCTCGTTGTTTTTAAAATACGAATCAAAAATTACTTTTCGCTCTCCTATACGGATTGTCATTGACCACTGACAACAGTGAACAATAGACGAAGCCCGGTCGACTTATATCACGTGTGTTTATTTGACACTTCAGCGCCACACATTATAAAAATACTGTAACTGACGAATTGAAAACGGTATAAATTGATGCGCTCACCTTACTTTGCTATATTACTGTAGCATTTTCCTATAGAACTGAAGAAAATCACGAACACTTCAGTCAGGGTATCTTGTCTCCAGACTGAGACTGAAACCCAGGACGTTTCGTACATAATTCTGGAGTCACTAGCGCATGCGATGGTGTTTGCGAATGTGTTCCTGTGTAATATTTGCGCGGCTGATTCCTCACTAACCCTTTAAACGCCGAGTTCAATCCCATCTGTCATCTGCTGGCACTGTTAGGAATTCACCATATTCTCCACGTTAGCAGTATAAGGGTTAATGATGGTTGATAATAATAATGTTCTACAATATGCACTTTAGTGCAGAGGTCCAAAAATTTGTGAAAAATCTAGGATCCATGCCAAAGTTATAGAAGGATGATATAAAGCAATTTCCATACCTGGGACCCATAGTTCTGGAATGACGAGTAAACCTCTCTGTTAACTGGTGCTTTCTGCTCAATGGATGTGAACTGATACACATTCTTGTGGAAATGACATAACGCACTAATTCGGCTGAAAATATTACGTACCACGGCAAAAAATTTCGTCGCCTAGGCGATCAAGCGTCCAGAATTCGTGCACTATGATACTCTCCACAACTAATAGTTATGAAACCAGAAGTCCACTTCCCTAGCTCGAATAGGGCAATTGAATTTGTAACGCTTTAAATGTAGATTAACCCTCCGACGTTTCGAACTTACATTGTAGACTAAATGGCAACACCGTAGCGGGTTGGGTTACATAGAGTAACATGATTTGGGACTTGTGTGTCGAACCGTCTTTAGCATTGAAATTTGCGTGATCGTGGGAAAAGCTTTAATACTAGACTGTTTAGTTCATTCGTCATAAAGATTGGAAATTCCATATTTCAGGTACTTACGTATTACTGTAGAAAAACGGCATGTTTTAAATTGCAGAGATATGAAGTAAAGTTATTTTCCACTAAGACCCAGAAAAGAAACTATCAAGTCTTTAATGGAAAATACCGTGTAATACGGCCGAAGGAATTGCGAATGTTAAAAATCAAATATCGAACACATGCTGATCCTCCGTTTTGATATAAAATGATTAATCCATTACGAATACATGCAATCAAGTAATCTACCTCAAAATTTTGAAAAGACTGCATCCCTTAATTTCTTCTAAAGTCCACATATTTGGCCGGTTCAGTGAATTTTTCAATGTAAGATTACGCAAACTAAATAAAAGTCCAGAACATTATGTTGGAATAAGGAACGAATACCAGTGCTGGTACAACAACCGCAGGTGTAACATTTTTTTAGGTCTTAATCTTAGGAACTGACCAACTTAATGCACAAATTTTTGTTTTATAATAAGTTTATTATATTTCACTATATGTTTCGAGCACTATTGTGCTCATCATCAGGTCAAAACTGTATTATACAGCATCTGGTATCCTTACATTCTGTAGGTGGCCGTCCGGATGCTGTATAATACAATTTTGACCTCCTGATGATGAGCATAATAGTGCTCGAAACACGTAGAGAAATTTAATAAACTTATTATAAACCAAGAAATGGGCATTAAGTTGGTCAGTTACTTAGATTATACTGTGATGCACGGTCAGCAAAACATCAAAATTTATTTAGGTGTAAATTCATTTGTTTCCGAAGCTAACAAATTCTTTCGCAGTTTTAATTTTGAATAGCCTGAAGACAAAAGACTGTGATGATAATGCAGATAGAACTTTCGTAGAAGAATTTCTACGAAAGTACTGATGAAATATTAAGGCGGAAAGAAAATGCAATTCAAAGGTAACCATAATTTCGAAGGAATAGCAACTATTGTTGTTTGCTCAGGAGTAGGGCTTTCACCTTGGCGGTGATTTCGCAGAAGGAATTCAGAAAGTTAGATACCTGTGACTACTAACAGATGTACTGCAGTTAAAAATACATTGGCCCGAAAAGCAGCTGTGTTTTGTGCGCGCTAATAGACTGTTATTATTTTCTGCGGTGTTTTATATCAATAAAACTATGCATAAATTTGACCCTAGGTTTGTCGTGAACTCAACACCTAGCAAACTGTAAACAGTGGAATGTGGCAGGGCACGTCTTTTACAGGATCTATTTGCTTTCTCTGGAAGGTTCTCTCGAAGATAAGGGAGCTTTGACTACACCGTCAGGGCCAAAGATCTACTCCTGGTAACTATTTGTTTCCAGAAACTAATACATCCACTTAAATGTGTGTACTTTATGACAAATTTATGTGTTGGAAGTATAAATTAGTACTTACTCCTCTTTGCAGATAGAGCCTGTAGAAACGCTGTGATCATGTCATTCTGCTTTTCGCGTCTCGATATGAGAGCGTCACGACGCTTCAGCTCTCTTACTAAAAGCGAACCAGCGTAATGCACGTCGGAGCGCAGAGTTGCTAATAATGTTTCAAGTTCCGGGATACCTAACAAACAAACAACGGAGACATTATGCACTTTTACATTAAGGATGTGCCGGTACATTTGTAAGACAAGGAAAGAAATATAGCAAAAAAAGAAAATTCTCCAGCAGGGAGACCCAAAATCTGAACACGCCTAATACCGCTGGATCAGTTCTTTTCCCCACAGAACAATTGTTAATCTCTGTTTTAGTATTGTTATAAAATCACTTCGATCTACTTCCAAGAGTTGTAAAAGATAAAGTTTTCCCGTTACAGGCCCGGTGTGGCCCACGGGGTGGGTAGAGGTATAGCTCTACTCTTCCATGACCGCGGCACTAGAAGGGGGTGAGTGGTCAGCAGCACGCCACGGCCGCACTTTACCCCCGGGAAAGACTCGGTACCTATCTTACAGGAGGCTGGGTTGACCCCAGGGCCGGTCCGAACGGGCAGAAAATCTCGTCCCCACCGGGATTCGATCCCGGACCGTCCAGTCCGTAGTCAGCCGCTATACCGACTAAGCTACCCGGCCCACTTCAAGAGGTATACTTAAAAAAATTCCACAGTAAGTGGTTTGTTTCTCTAGTAATAATTTTTTTTTTAAATGTTTAGGGATTTATATATACAGAAATAATTACGCAATGGAATAAGTTCGACGGATAAATCCGTGAAAGTTGAGGAAGTATTAAGGAAACTGTATGAAATTTAAGCTTATCAATGCATTTCAGTTACTCACTTTTGTTTCTCAGCCTTGACAGCTGAAGACAATCAATCATGCCTTTGACCGAACTGGTAGTTAGGGTTGTACGAGGCGTTGAAGTTCCAGATGTGCTGCAGTAGTCAGACTCCTGGGCACTGCTATTGGTTGATAGGCGACGTCGACTGAAGGACAGTCCAGGCCCGTTACCATACCACTTCCCATAAATGTCCAACAGAAGTTCGTCCACTAATTTACACACACGAAGCCGGTTGTTTTTATCACATTCATTTTTTGGTTGTTTAGAATTTGCACTTGATACGCTGTCATCATTCACTTCAGTTTCTTCTTCAATTGAGGATTCACGGGACAGGGAAGAGGGTCCATATAATGAGAGTGATTTTCGGTTAGAAAGGGGCAAATGTCTGTTGCCATTAGGCAAAGCTTCACTTGAAACCGACACGGCAAGAGGAGATTTTTTTGAAGCACAAAATTGAAAATTGGGCTGCTCAGTTGTAGACGTCGGTAAAGTCAACGGATTTGGTGTACGATCGAAGTAGTCACCAGCCACTTTTCGCTGTTCTGCCACTCTAGAAAGTTCTGCTGAATGCTCATTCCTGTTTAAAACATTTTCGACATTTTGGCCATCATTCAAGTGATTTCCGCCACATTTAAAATGATTTATGTTCTTAAGTTTCTGACCCTGTGACTCCGAAGTACAAAATCGTGATTTCTGGTACACCGACTTTTTTTGCGAGAACAATGATTCTTCAGACTTTGCTCTCTCCAATTGCTTCTTTTCAGGTGTAGGCTTTTCGATGAACATGGAAGCTTCTTTGATTTCTGAAGTCGACTGCCTAGCTATTACCATATGTCCGAACACGGCATGATCAGAATTTCTTAACGCTTCTAGTCGAATTGTTGCCCTGTCTCTTCTTTTCCCCATACTGTTAATCCACTCATCAAATAAATCACATTTCTTAACTGACACCGTAACTATTCACATATTTGATCCAAGTATTGCACAAAAAACTTCACTCACACACAAAGAAATCAATGAAGAAACTGAACATTTTGTCTTAATCCCTGCTGACGTCAAGTCACGTTGCTATTTACAGCACCTGAAAGGAGAGAAAATGTGCCGTAAATAACTCAATCCGAGCTATGAATTTTATTAAAGCAACTGGTCAGATTTTAAATGGTCGAGATTTGATTCGTAGGCTGTGCAGGAATTTCCTTTTCCATAATATCCAGATCAATTTTGTGACTCAAAATCGCTCCTTTTCAATAGGAAAGAAAGATTACTTTTGAGCAAAAAACTATAAGTCACTCTGAATCTTAGGAATCCTAGAAAGTTTGGTGCTTTACTTCTAATAACCTTACACATCTTCATGATGTTCCTGCCGCAACATCAAAATTACCATCACTTTCATAGACAGACTATAGTATACTATAATAAGTACCATAACAACTGGCAAAATATTACGTGTTTGCAGGTTTCGTTTGTTTCACAGATTTATGTGCGTGTAGACGAAGATACATATTAACTCCAGAACTCCTGCCAAAGAGAAAGAAGAAAATCAGGAGAAACAGCACGCACACACACACAAACACACGTACGCATGTATATATGTATATGCATGTCAAATCAGCTGAAATCCTTGTATTAAAACCTTAGTCTGGTGTTCTCTGTATGAACCACCAGGCTTAACATTTAATACCTGTACCTTCTACCCACAATTTGTACTTCTTTATTAGGGTTCTCACGACAAACAGGGATGATCTGACTATACAGAATTAACCGTCTGTGCTGTGTAATAGAGAGTGCGTTCACTGTGAGGTACGGTTGAAATTTTAGTCTTCTTCCACAGCATGCCTACAAAAAACGGCGATCTAACTTTTCATACGGAATGGTGGGAGCTGATGAAAGCTATGCCGGACTTCTTCAAGACCTAGCCCGTCGAGGTATTCTGCCCGACCACGAAAATCACCTGTAAATATTTCACTTTTACCGACCGAAGTCCGGCATCCTCTCCATTGTAGTCTGAATAAAAGGCCGTCTATTTTCGGCCCGCTCTGACAACCGTATCATTGATTCTTAGGTGTTTGGTTGTATAACAGTAATCTTAGAATGAATTATTTAAAGGTGTCCTAACAATATCTGAAATTATTTCCATACAGAGATATCGCACACCTATGTAATGTGTTTTCTCGAAGCATTTCTGGGAGGGGGTAGCTACAAAGTCCCCGAAAAAATAAAGTCTGGGTTCATTTTAGGATTTATCTGAACCCAGTTTCCGTATATAATTCTTCAAATTCTCGACTCGCAACCTTACATATGCAGCATATGCAGTCCAATTGCAAATCAGTGGTTAATTTGCAACGCAGCAATACAGTCCACAGTTCTCTGTGCTTGGTTTGTCTGTCACATGAATACAGAAACACAACTGCGCATAAACATTCACTGTCGAAAAACTAAAAGTCTGAGCAAATCCCCAACGTTTTACGTACGGTTTTATTGCCTTCATTTTATCCAAGCCCACACATGAACTTTTTGTTACAAGTCCCAGACCCCTGCAGAATTCTACGGCACTTACCTCCATCTGTTTTCAGAACGTGCACATTGTTAGGCTCATTTATGCCAGACTACTGAAGTACCGTAGCTTGCCGTATGTGGAAGATGTTTTCAACTTCAGGGTAGTCTAAGTAGAAATATTTGCTTTTTCGTAAGATATAAAGTGCTAAACACCCAAGTCAGCAGAATATTTTGAAAATTATACTTGAGAAGTCAATTCACTGCTAGCGATCAATGAAGATATTAGGCCAGTAAAATTCTGTCCTTTCATACAAAAATGTCCCACTCCGTGTGGGCGGAGTGTTCTAGCGAGTTACAGTGCTGCAGCTCGGAACAGATAACTTCTTGCACACAAACACTGCCAGGACAAAGAACAGGAACTGGGACACAAAACTTTAAAGCAAACGTACTAGTGTTCTGACATGCTATCCTCAATATCAGTGCATTGATTAAAATATAGTTTTAATAGGTAAAAGGAACAGCAAACATGTTTAGCAAATTTCAAGTTGTCTCTTTTCTTTGGGTGAGTGGCTGGCGGACTACAGATAGAAGCCAGTATGTACTGGAAGGTACCGCGAACTTCCATCCCAACACAGGTCTTGATGGCTGTCATCCGTCTTGAAGCAAATACTGAGAGGGCTCTCAGGTTCAACACTGCTTCCGCACGCCTTTCCTACAACTGTCCTGATTGAAATGTTTAAAAAATTAAAGCTTTTTAGTCCTAGAAGTCATAAAATTATCTGTCCAAATTATACACTTTCATACTAACCAGTAAATAAAAAATTTGGGGCCATAATCTCAAACCTCCACTTTTTTACCATACCAACATGTTCACCTACACATTGCTCTTATCAAGACGACGACGAGAGATGGGGGGGGGGGGGGGGGTGGCCCGGCTGGGGTCCCCTCAAAATTTTAATGCTCTCCCACTCGAAATAGTGTTTGTCCCTAATGCCATAAATTTACCTTTCATCTGATTCCCCACCAGTTCCTTTGTCTATTTAGTCTTCAACTTTATACACGTATGTTTTACTGTACTAGTGTACACTAATATCAACTATAAAACACTCAACATTTCACAGTACCATAAACGGTCTCCAGTCATTCTAGGGCCAGAAAAAGCCTTGTAACATATATATATATATATGTATACATGAGAGTGGTTCTTCATACCCCACCCCTCCCCATCCAGCCACCCACACCCAACGTGACACACATAATCAGCTTTACATAGTGCAATTTGTAGATTTACGGCGCTTGGGAAAAGACGCCAGGGCACTACCTACTTATAAAATTTTGAAAGTAAGACAGCCTATATGCACATTTAAAGAAGCGGATATTTTTGTTCTTCTCCAATATGGTATCCGCCACAGTACTAGACACCGTAATTTCCCCACAACGTGCGTTGTTATAATCAGAAACAATACATTATGTACAGGAACTCCCACTTAGTTATAAAGATAGATATAGTTTTGACAGTGTTGTGTTTTCAAGTAAAGACATTGAGATTTAGCCTGTAGAGTGTCCAAGGCTGCATTTTACGAGTATTATTGAGACTACCGGTATTACGTGATTTCGTCAAAGTAACATTTACCGTATCTTCTAGTGCACATGCACACGAGTTGGCAAATGTAAATCCTGCCAGTTTCATGTTACCAACCGCGAATCTTCGACATAACAGCTCAAGACATGGTTTCTCAAACCATGCCCCCCGCACCACTAGTGGTATGCCAACCACTGGTCACCTGTACGCGGAACTAATTAAAAAATTGAAATACACAAAAGTGTAAAAAAAATTACAAAATAAATAAAACATAGGACACATATATTTACTAAAAAAAACCATCAATGTTGGCAACATTATGTAACCCATCCTTGTTGTCCGGCAGGCCTTCCACTTTTAGCTTTTCTGTTTAAATAGAAGACGTATCGGTGGTGCGTCGAAATCGTTAAATTTCACTTCGTGGCACGCCAGCGAAAAAGTCCGAGAACCACTGAATTAAGGTATTTTGAGGATTTCCTTGCATTCTTGCCAATATGTACGGCAGCCATGGCTGTTCATGCTATGGAAACGTATTGTAGCAGTATATGTCCAATACGAACCATACACTAAATGATTCTAAAGTTCTGTCTCAGTCCACATTCCGACATGTTTCGGTGGTAACCACCACCACCATCAGGGAATTCACCTTGTAAGCTTGTAGTTACTTCTGCATGTCATTATTCTTAGATTCAAGTACATTTATGTTTCTTCAAACGCTTGTAAACTATTGTCTCTTAAAATACGACAGCACGATTCAACAGAAAAAAAAAGAAGCGACACAATTATTACGCCCATACGTCCTTATCATGCACAGTTTGCAGAGCAGATAGAGCGTTACTGGCTTTCGTAATGACTAATGACTGACACTGCCATACTTCATTTATCTCCGTAATTTTATATTGACTCCCACTGTCTCTAGTTAGAGCACATATCAACTACTTCACAAGCTGTTATGGACTGAATAATCATAAGAATAATTTTGTCAGACTTACGTTCTACGAAAGGGCCGTGTAAGAGTTATTTATGTTGTAAAGCAAAGAAACGGGATATTAATTGACGCCAGAATTTATCTTTATTACACTGAACTGCTAAATAGCGAATGAGTAGGTTTTACATCCAACTATAAATGTCCTCTCGAAAAGAACTAAGAAACTCAAGTTAAAGCACTCGCCATAATAATTATGAAAGACTAGAGATAACTGGACTCTTTCCTTCACCTCGGCGCTAGATGGGGTGGTTGGTTAAAGTCACGCCCCGGTCGCTTTACCCCGGAAGAGACACATTACCGATCATGCAGGAGGGTGAGTGGGCTCTGGGGCCGGTCTGAAAAGATGCGGAAAGCCTCGCCCACTACCGTGGTTCAAAATTCAACCGTCCAGCCAGTAGCCAGTCGCAATACCGATATGCTATCTCGGCCGCCTCCTCTAAGAGAAATATTCAAGTGAAAATAACATTTTAATTGTGAAAAAGCACCTCGCTTAATTCGCTTTACACAGAACGCTGTAACAAGCATGCCCATTCCTTATTCTACAGTAAAGTAAAACACGCATTAATAAAACGCAGAATAAAAATCTTAACTTCGTCCAAACATATCTTTGGGTTCGGGAATATTCGGTCACACACAAAGCAAAATCACCTCTAAGGTAAGAAAGATATTTAACACTAAAAAAGCAAGAATTTACAGAAACATACTGCGCTTGGCTAGTCGGTTATTTTCCGTATCATTTTGTTCTGCCATATGCTTTCTGGAAAATTATTGTCACAAATGGGAATAATTAACCTGGGTTTTGAACGAATATGCTCAGAAAAATTCAATGCACTTTTGCAAATGGGAGAAAAAGATACTGAAACTAATCGCCGTTTAGGATCTGCGAAGTTTATAGTTACGGAACGTATTCCTATGTCGTGTTCTGGATTATCAAAATAAGGTCTGCCCTGTTCATTGGTATTTATGTACGAAGAAGGAGAGCGAAAACATAAACATTGAAAGGATTCTTAGACTTTAGTTTTAAAGAAAGTTTTATTATACCGTTTAGAATTTCCTGGAAGTTGATTATTCTGATTGTTCTGTGGTTTTCTTACGTACTTCTAGTTCAGGACTAGAAGGCTTCCTGCCTTCCCTTGCGCCTGCCAGTTGGAACTTAATTACCAATGACAGAAGGAAACCTACAAATTCGTCCAGCAAAAACGCCACTACCGGCGTACAATTCTTGCAGTAGATATGTATCACACAGGTCGTATCAGATACCCGATTCATAAAATGTGAACCACGGAGTCCTGAGGAATCGTGAATTAATTTCTGTAATGGAGAAGCTCATTATTGTACCAACCTGAGATAAAACAAGACAGGAAATGTACGTATAACGCAAGATTGAGGCGCGTTCTTGCAACTATTGTTACAGTGGAAAAGCAGTAAGTATTACATATTATAAATGTGTGTGAGACATAGGTATCCAGCATGCACAGCGCAAGCACCATACTGTCATCTGTGGCCTGCCAGGCTCTACAATATTTTTCCACGTTATCACATAAACGACACGATTTAAAAAAAGTTAATGAACGTAAAACGTGTTGTCATTTTCTCTTTTGTCTGAAACAATTCTTATTTTAAGAAGAACTGAGTGAGATATGATCAAAAATGTAAATAGGTCTTCATGTAAAGTATCCGTTATTCTTGCCGAATGTTAATGAAGCTTAATTTTCCTTACAGATTTTCGAAAAAAACTCAAATATCAAATTTAACGAAAATCCGTCCTGTGGTAGCAGAGATTTTACGTGCGGGAGGGCGGGCGAACAGACATGACGACGCTAATAGTCGCTTTTCGCAATTTTGCGAAAGGCAAAATAAAATGAAATAATAAACTTAAATGTCTGATAATCATCTAAATACACGTATCGCCTAGGAACGTATGTGGGAGACATCAAGAGAAAATCTGTAGACGTACAAAGCATGTAAAAAAACTGAATTTATATTATTTAGTATTTACGTGAATATGAGTGTGAATATCGTTTTCGTAACGGCTACGTTCAGATCGACGACATTTCAATACACAGCGCCAAATTTTGAGAGTCCACAAATTCTTCGACTACATTACAATATGACGCAACACTTCCCTCCGAAACGTTGGTACCTGTAACATTGTACATACATTGTCTTGCCCTAAGTTCTGTTACAAGAATCTTGTGACCTATAAGGAAAATGAAACAGAACATCCACTTTTCGAGCCAAATGTTTTCGTGCCCGTTCTCGGCCTGCCACTAGAGGAGACGCTTTGCTCTTATCCGTCGGATTTCCTTCCAAGCAGGAGTAGGGAGGTTTCCCTTTGAGCGGAGGTGCGCTCTCATGTGCAGATCGTCCCTGATGAGGCACGACTTGATTGGGTCGATACATTCAGCTTTCGGGACGTTTACAGAGCGGATTTAGGCGAATCCTCTCTTGTGCTGTTTTGACAGCGACTTCAGTCCTCACACTTTTCAGGCGTCCTGAACAAGCCCTATTTTCTACCCTCCAGAGTTCCTTATAATATTTAATCGCCGGACAGATGAACATTCGCGACAATTTTAATGGTTTTAAGAGTTTGAAAATTTTAGAATGGGATTTTCCACAATTGGGAAGGGCAATCACAGCCACATGGTTTTACTTGACACCCCACTCCATGTTGACGTTGAGACTTGGCACAAGTACCTGAAGGGACAGTAGTCCAAAAACAGTCTCCTTACAACCCTCCCGCCTCACTGTCTCCAGTTTTGGACAACATGAAATTTGTAACAGAACTTATGGCAAGACTATGTAGTGCCGCATTGAAGAAGAATGGAATCTAGAAGCTGGAGTGAGGGTGGATGGATAAACCTGTACAAACAGGTTATGACAAAAAATCAAACCTGTATTTGTACCCGACATGAGGGTAGATGGGAGAGAGAAAGTGTAACTCCACATACTCTTCTTACTCTCAGCTTCAGATGAGATGAGTGGTTGGTTTCACGACCCAGCCACTACACCTCTGGGGAAAGCGGCCCTGAAACCCATAGAACAGGAGGCTCGGTGCACCCCAGAGCCGGCCCGGTCGCTTTGGCGAAGAGAGAAATCAATTCCCCATCAGACGTCCAGCACGTGGCCTAGTCAGAAACGAGCAGCTATTCGTAATTGTGTTTTTCAGTAAATGTTGTAACCAGGCTCAGAAATGCAGTTATTAAGGTGAACAAAGTACTGATCATAAAAGTGGCGGGGAAAGTAGCATACGTGGCAAGATAAAAATTCTAAACACACCATTTAGGAGACACACACGCAGAAAATATGACGATAACAAAATTTAACATAAGTAAATAATTTGTGACGATGTGGATTGAATTAGTTTGGCTGGGGACATTGTCCACAGAAGGTTGTTAGGAACGCAACGAAACTTCGGATTCAGTACAACGTGCCTTCTTGAGTAGCTTCAGAATTGAAGGCTTGTGAAGGAGTTCACATTCCTTGGAGTCAGACAACACAAGCACTGAATATCTCTTCTCATATAAAGAAACAAGTAACAAAGCCGAGGACGCCATTTTGTCAAGTTGGCGTTACAGGTTCTGTGAAGACGAAACAATTCATATTTTCTACCTAACAATTCTGTGGCCTAATGACGGAAACCATTTTGTAAAATTTAAAAATGAACAGTATTCATGCTGCGAATATTAAAAAAAAAGTGGGTTCATTAATTAAAAGTACTTTTCTGCTGTCATTTATCAAAGCATGTTTAGCCACTCGAAAATTTGCAAGCGACGTGTAATGCGTATTAATTGCAGTTTATACCGCAAACTTAAATGACCCACATACCACCTACAAACACTGACGTTTAAAATAGTCTGCTAACTCTAGTTCCAACAAATTAACAGACTACATTCTCACATTTACATGTAAATAATATTGAAAATACATACAATTCAAAACAAAATTAAGGCGTACAGTGGAATAAATATTTCTACAATAAAGACCCAGTTTTCCTGAGCATTTTGACGATGGTGTATCGAACCATTCACTTCGCGGGCTTTTGCACCGAAACTTGTTAAAACAAAAGCAATGAACTTCGGGGACAGAACAAGTTCCCTTTTTCAGACTAAGATTAGGCAGAACATTTACACAGTACTTAGTTGGGTCCGATAGGTAAGGCTGTTCTGTGGGCACTAAATGTGTGTTTCATTTTTAATACGGGAAGAAGAACACGGTCTATAACTACGTTATTCCAAACTCAGTTTTTTTTTCAGATCAGGAGTAGCATTTAATTTTAGTCAATATATCGCCCACTGAATGCAACAGTGGCACAATCCAAAATTGCCCATTTGGAGTTACTACTACGATTATGCTGAAAAATATAACACCTATATGACGATATCACCTAGGAGGGTACGTATTAACTAAAAAGTGCCGGTATTGTCAGATGTATTTGATCAGTTTCGGGCTGAATCACAGTGTTAACCCCAAATGGCTACTTTTGGGTGGTTACACTATTGCATTCAGTGAACAATATATATAAAGTGAAAATATAAAAGTCGCCTTGAGAATATACAGCGCAAGGATCTGAAAAGTCGGCATTAGACATTACAGACTGTCACTACTAATATTACGCACTGAAACTAAAGCCACATCAGAAATATATAGGTCTAAAACTGTTAACAATAAAGAACAAACTTAAGATTTGTGACCGTCAAATTTATCAAATAATTAGATACTATTTAGATACATGTAAAGGGATATAGGGGAAAAATGGTCTAGGGTGAAAAGTATTCTTACATCACAACAACAAAATGTGTCAATACATTACCCTTTGCTTCAAAGTAATGTGTATCGTATCTTCCTAGTCTGTTCTCGCTGATCACAATACGGAAAATACTTCTTTCCAATTTCGCAACTCGTTAGGACGCTGAAAACATTATACCGACATACTTGGTTTGAAGCAACTGCCACAGCTGGATCCATATCACTTGTGTTTGCTTATGCGTACCGGAATTGGTGCCCACAGCATGCGGCAGCGATAGCAACAAAGCATTTCCTACGCTCCTTCCGTGCCCTCCCCCTCTTTCCAACTTCAGCTTTTACACCGTATCAGCGCCAATTAGTTGTAGCAGTATTCCCAGCTATCCGAATGGCGCTGCAGACCTTCTACTGCCTTCCGCATTCTGGTTTTATAAATGTTTGACAAAACACTACGGAAGACAGATAGGCCAGCGGCAAGGTCTCTCTGCCTTACACTAACACAGAAAGAATGCACACACACGTTCATCCCCCCCCCCCCCCCCCCCCCCCCCCTCCCCCCACCACACACACA
>Ga0136643_10003655_pt1 | contig 20848 bp, 12 predicted proteins | sample TergutLab28metaG_FD_96883 | JGI IMG/M metagenome (GOLD analysis project Ga0136643, IMG submission 96883) | Labiotermes labralis P1 segment gut microbial communities from Petit-Saut dam, French Guiana - Lab288 P1 (version 3) (version 3) | ecosystem: Host-associated > Arthropoda: Insects >...
AGCTGCACTCTCAACAGCGTATTCCCACACAACATGACATGCTGCCACAACACCATGTTTACAGAAACGAATTAAATTGTGAATGTTATAATATAACTTTAGCAAGGAGAAACATAGCTCCCTAATGATGATCTAAAACTATCGAAACATGTCGGAGTGATTTTAATTGTTTTTAAGTAGAATTTATGTAAGTACAATTGTTGGTTAATAATTGAAGTGATTCTACGAAATGCACGGTACAACATTAAGGTTTATAATTCCTTAAGCATAATTATAGGCAGAGTGAAGGAGCATTACTTTTACTGAGATCATCAAATATGCAGAAATAAATCCGCATCGTTGTTTACAAAACATCTGTTTGCAGATGTCCGTCAGGCCTTGTCAACTATAAGAATGTATGCGCATGTGCACAAAGTGTTTGATATATTTTGTGTTCTCAGGGATGCGATTATCGTACTAAGCTATTCAAGGGTATGATTCACTTTAGTTGTCGGCGGCAGTGCCTTTTTTGCGAATGTTGGCGCACATCTAGAAGTAGATACTGCAACAGTCCACAAGAACGTTAAGGATGTACTTTATTAAAAAATGTGGTAATTAAATGGTTTCATTTTAATTTCACTAATTTAAGTTTACATTTTTCAGGAATCGCGACCTTATCCAACAATAAAAAATTTAAAGCTGTTTTGTACGGGATTTTCACAAATACACATAATTATGTTGTGGCATATTTACGAAATAGATAACGTTGTGAAAGTATAAATGAAAGCCAAACCACACCTCATTCTTTTGGCGCTGGTTACTACATTCGTTGTAAAAAATAGTCGATGATATTTGACATAATCTTAAGACCATTTTCGTTGTAATTATTTGTGTCGTTAAAAATGCAATTTGTCTTACACACATACGTGGCGTTAAGAGTTCAATATTGACAAGTGGTAGTGTACTGACTTCCGTACATTTTAGTTGACTTCTAGATGATGTATGTTTATAACCAAAACTTTCAGCAGGAAACAAACGAAAATAAAACATGGCTGTGCTGACTGCACTATCTTATTTTTGTCGAGGAGCATAAATTACGAGTATACGGATAGACCTTAGGCATGGAACCTACTTCACTCGCTAGCCAGTGTCCACCTTGTAACGAATTATTACCCTTGATTTGTAGTCCAAATAACAGAGAGAACAAATATTTTCTCTGTGAAAAATTGCCCTACAGATAATTCTCCAACAAAATCCCTACATAATCCAGATCTTTATACCACATATTCGTACGAAACTTTGAATTAAAAATATTAATATATTTGAGCAGTAAAATGCCCAGAAAATAAGGTAATTGATATCAGAAAATTGTCCATTGTTTTGAATGATCAGAAGGATGAATTTCCTGTCATTACAGTAAGGGTATCGTTCTCTTAGAAATAATATAATTTTATGACCATGTTTCAAACTTGAACCTTTTCTACAATTTAGGAGCTTTTTCACCATCTACATAAGTCGTTAATTTTAAATGTACGCCATTTAATCTACCTTATGTTCTGAGACAATCTACATTCATAATATAGATAATTTAATTAATCTTCTCTCCTGCCCGCAAGCAACTTCACAAAATTGCAGCGTAGCATATGGAAAGTACATTAAGTGACGGGAGCTTTGTCACTGCTTTAATTTCCTCCGCAGTTACAACTTGGACATTAAATTAAAACTCGAAATATTTAATGAGGAAGAACTGAATTTCCTCCATTAATTACACTACAGAGAAACGATTAAAGTTACTGCAAGCAGAAGTAAGTTAATGCATAAAACGAAACGCCACTTCAGCATTAACTGTAAGATCTTACGGGCATTGATATTTTCTGAGATGTAAATTAAACCTGAACAGAATCTACCCTTCCAAATTTGTCAAATACGGGTACGTTTTTATAAATTGCGTTATGCATGGTTTGTTTCTATAACCGTCTTATTCAAGGAAGCTTAAAATGACTTATTTTATACAGTGTCGAATAATAAAACACAATTAATTAGCTGAATAGTTGCAGCTAGGACGGCCAGTCTAGGTTTTGCTAGGAGAACCAGCGAAGCTGCGGGAGCCCCCAGGCAGGATAGCCGAAATCCAGGGAGAGGATTTGGAAAAAACCTTCAAAACACGAAGTAGAAATTATATCCAAATTTTTAATACATTGTGCCGTATTTAGTCTACAGTGGAGAGCCTACTGGCTCTGAACAATAATTATAAACACGGTTATTAAGAAATAAAATGAACTGCCAACTTGATGAAAAAGGTAATTTATTGAAGTTTCTTTAGCTGGACATGTTTCGGGCGCATACACCCATCATCAGAAGCACCCGAAACATGTCGGGATAAAGAAACTTCAATAAATTACAATGTTGCATCAAGTTGGCAGTTCAATTTATTTCATGATGAAGATGCACGGTCAAAAAACACTCAAACAGTTATTAAGAGATTGGTCGAACAGCCAATTTTAAATATGAATATCGTCTTCTAGACGTTTCCATTATGTAAAGCAAACACTTTTTTTAAAACTTGAGATTCGAATTTCTCACAGCCGTAGGTAATGAAATTGTGGTTTTGTGAAGTGGGGCAAAATATAATTTGAAGTTATTTAAACGGAGATAGAAGGCTTCTCCGAAACTTAATTATTTATCATACTATAAGACCTTACTCCCCAAAATGCTTTGGACTTTTACTAAAAGAGGGCACATAGCCTACATGCCAGATTTTCCATTAATACGTCTACTTAAGAGAAATGAGTTTAAATTTTGGAAATATATTATTTATTCAATGTGTAATATTCTAAATGTTGAAATAGCAATTCAGTTAACACAAGAACAAACCAAGTGACATGAATGTGGTGACACCTGTATTAAAAAATTCGCGTAAATACAGAGTTTCTTTTTTCAGATGGTGTTTTGGTAATACGTTTAAAAGCATTTCCTCTCCTGTTGATTTGTGTAAAGTTAGAAATTGTATGGCCTTTTACTAGACACATCAAAATTACTGAACCAGTACTTCCGACAAAATAATCCTAGTGCCTGCACCAGTTGTTAATGTAAAGCAAGATTATGAACTGATACGGGCATTGCAATACAAAACGACCATCACAGTCGTTAAACAACCCACCTATCAGTCCCAAATTTTATGAGTTTTTTACACTCAACGGAAGTTTTGTTGCAGAATCCCTCACAGTCGCACGTTTCTAAATGTTGAATAAAGTACAATATCTGATTAAAAATTGTATTCTCCTAGAACATACCGCCAGTGTCGTATGGAGCGGAAGCATGGACGTTGAAGAAGAAAGAAGAAGAAGCTCTGCTGATTTTTGAAAGGAAAATATTTAGAAGAATAATTGGTCCTAAATATTAAAACGGGGAATGGAAAAGTCGGACGAATCGAGAAGTAGAAGAGATGAGCAAAGAAGAAAATATATTAAATGGATAAAAGGGCAAAGGATAAGCTGGTTAGGTCACCTAGAGAGAATGGAGGAGGAAAGGATGCCCAAAAAGATTTTCACTCAAAAACTGGAAGGGACGAGAAAAATGGGAAGACCCAGGAAAAATGGAAAGAGGAATTAGAAAGAGATCTTCAAGTGGTGGGAGTGAGAATATGGAGAGAGTTGGTGGCAGATAGGAAAAAATGGAAGGACATTGTTCGACAAGCCAAGCCCACAGTGGGCTGTAGTGCCAATGGAAGAAGAAGAAGAAGAAGAAGTCTCCTAGAACAAAAGTATGAAATTTACAAAGGAGTAATTAAGAAGTTAATCTTAATGTTCTAATTTGTAATCTTATTTAATTCAAAGTAAGAAAATGTAAATTAAAACACGTAGGTATTATGAGTAGTAACAGAAAGAAGCCACACGAGCCTAAGTATCAGGCAAAAATAAAAAAATTTCTATTAGAATTATACGAAAGTTTTGAAATGCTCTACTAAAATCAAACAAAACATGTTATGGTGCTGCTGTGGGCGTCTTTGCTTATGTCGCTATCCCGTACAATATAACCACCTACAATGCCTTTTGGCAACAAGTAGAACATAAAAATATCTTTGTCATTTTAGGTACGAAAATAACGTGTTGTTTCTTTCTATGTTGTGCAGAACAAAGTAATTGTATTAGTTTAAGCATTTATATTTATTATTAAACTGTACAGATAATCGGTCACGTGTGTGTCCTAATCAGGATGTTATTAAGATAAGACTCGCTATAAATTCGCGTAATTAGTCTACAGTACTAAAGTTTATTAAATTGAAATATATACTCAGCGATATTGCTGTTCAAAACAAAATTTCGGCGTAGGTAGCCACTACAATACCGACTGAAGCATGAATCTGACTTGTGCCACCTTCTGCGGTACTTTATAATTGCTTGCAATTATACGTAACAAGAGAATAAAGACAGAATTACAATTCTTGGCATTTTATCGTTTAAGTAACTTCTTTTTAAGCACTTTATGCTACAGAGTAAAGAAAACTATGTAATAAATGGTTAAGAATCATAGTTTAATATGACGGTCCCTAGAGGGATTTTAAGCAATACGCTGTAGATAGTGAAGGCAGTCCGATTTCGTAGTTTGGAAAAACATTTATCCAGGATATCTGCCGCATGCACGTCAGATCTCATTGTACTTTACTAACATCACGTTTCATATTCATACATACGTCTTTATTCAACTACAGATCAGGTCGGCCTGGAAGTTCGTGGCTTTCCAATCAGTCTCGCAAGAAAGTAAGGCCGTTGAAAATTCTGTGGCTGTGCGGGCGAGTAGAGGATAGGCGATACAATGGAAGAATGAGAGAAACTACTGCTGGAGCCAAATGTGGTGAAGATAGTGCCAGGCTGTCAACTTGCCTTCGCCACGTCTTTTACCATTATGTATCTCCCTGTTCCAAGCGACTCTGGATTTGGTTCCTGTCCAAATGTAACGCTCTCACTCCCCGCACACGTCACATGCTTCTGGCCACAAGCACAGTGAAGTCTCACAGTATCGGTCTACCAAAAACATAGGCCTTGATAATATCAAGCTAAACGGTGATGCTCTCTTCAGGCATACTGTGAAATGTGTTGTCAGTGAAGGACACAGCAGTTCCGACTCAGATCTTACACTGACGTGTATTGTGGTAAATTTCTTTCTCTATTCGTAACTACTACCAATTCTGCGAATATATGCAACTGCATAAAGACATCTGCTATAACTATCACTCAGGCTGTAGAAAAAGTCTCTTGTACAGCTTACCTACCTACGTTGTTATATCAATAGATGTATGGAACCTATTTACAGACAGCTCCTTTTTTCTGAAACATAAGTATGAGGCTGCCAAGGTGTCGGTATTGACACTATCTGGAGCATATATTTGTAAGGAAGTGTGGGAATTAGCAGGTGATCCAGCCAGTAAATAAGGATACTATTGGCTCTCTCAGGTTTGTTTATTTCCGCCTTGACCCCACTTTACAAGTACAGATGCCAGGAGGTTAATCTGACATAGAACTTCTCGAATTATTAATCATGATTACAACATATAAAGATATAAACTGACACTCGTGTCTTCCATTTGTGCTTAACTTTGTAGCTGCTAACACGCTCAGATTGAGCGTGTTAGCAGCTAGTCATCTTAGGTGGATGGTAAATAACTTATGCTGCATATACAGTAAACTACATCCTGATGATGAACAGTTAATCTATTCGAAACATGTAGAGAACAAATTATTTAAATAAATCAACAAAGAAAAGTGCATCTTGTTGGTCCTTATTACGCAAATAAAGTCTACCTTCACATTGCTTTTACCTCACAGGATTTACGGAAAAATATATGCAATGGGATAAATATTTTATGTGTTCAGCGCCCTACCTTCGAAACGTCGGAAACGAACTACCAATCTACGCTGCGTAACATCCAAGAAGAGAGAAGATCTAATATTTGTCCAATTAAATATTCAGTAATTTACACTGCAGATTCGTGCAGAAATGCAAGACGTCTTGAGGCAGAGAGGCCATGAAGATTGTCGGAAATAAATGGAAATTTACTGGATAATTAATGTTGTGAGGGAAAATTTAAAGGACTTTAGAAAATTTTACTAAATATCTATAAACTTAAATTTATTGCTGGTGAATTTTGCAGTTCTCGGATTTTTACAAACATGTAGTCAGATGTACATAACATTGCAATAGGCTCTACACGGTGAAGCGAAGGCACCCGAAAAGGTTAAATTAATTTACCAAACGATTCGTAAATCTGAAGTTTGTGGCATGAGCAGTAGCATCCACGGAGGACAAAAAATTTTATTGTTTCGACATCCTAGTCTTATTAATCCTTTCACGTGAATTGGCATGACATAAATTTCATTACATGATCATTTATAACTCTGGCAATCAAGAATTTTACTTATTAAGAAAGAGATCATAATTGTGTAATATTACATTTCAAAATTTGATGTATATTTGTCCATGCATCGTAGTATAAGCGTAGAGAAGAAAACCAACTAGATGCTACTGAATGCTTTATTGCACTCATAATCTGCTCAACATGTTTCGGACACTTATATGCCCATCATCAGGAGCTCGAGACTATACTTGTGTTATTGCCACATATGGTGTGTAATGCCTTGGTTGCTGGTGGTCTGCTGTTAGGAGCAGAGCAGCAGACCACCAGCAAACGAGGCATTGCACACCATATGTGGCAATAACACAAGCATAGTCTCGAGCTCTTGATGATGGGCATATAAGTGCCCGAAACATGTTGAGCAGATTATGAGTGCAATAAAGCCTTCAGTAGCATCTAGTTGGTTTTCTTCTCTACGCTTACCTTTCAAAAGTTTACAGGTAAGAAAATACGTTGTAATGGACTGATATTACCATTCAGGATTTTAAACGTTAAGAAAGGGAATAAGATGGAACAACGCTACCGTTCACATTATGAAGCGACAAATTCCCAAAATTGACCTTCAAATATATATATTTAATACGTTAAATAAATTTTCGCAATTTTTATCTTACGTAGCAGGATTTTAATCTGCACATATTTTCGAGTTTCAGGCTTATAGCCGCTTACATGACACAGTAAGCTTAAGATGAATTAGTTTTAACTTTGCCCAACCTTTTGTATTCAAAAACTAACATAATATTTCCATACTAGGTATATTACCGAAACGGGGTTTTCATTTCTGATTACATGAAGATGTACACGATCTAGAAACAATGCGTCATTGTGTACTGAAGTTACGACGTCAGGCTTTCACAACGTCGATGATGAAGACTGGAATGTACTGACGTTTCGGAGGAGATTGCTGCCTCTCTCTTCGAGGTAGAACATTTCTAACTACTACCAAACTGTTGCACGAAAAAATTGTGGCAAAATGCGAAGACGCATATCGACACAAACTATAGCTGCAGTAAAGCTGTTTCGAATACGTTATTTTCCAAATGTTAGCCGTGATGGCAGTTTGAATACAAAAGTCCCCTGGTTGTGAATTATCTGTTTTCTTGTCATCATCATCATCACCTCCTACAACACACCATTTTTTACCGATTCCTCACTTTCTTACCTCCATCAAGCACTGCATTTCCCTTCTTCACATTACAAAGTTTCTCCCTGCTCCTTTCTACATTTTTTACATCATTTATCATCACTTTTCAGTTATTTATTTTCTCTTTCTTTATTCATGTCTCCCCTGTACATCTGAGGAACAAAGTGTAGAACTTACAGGTTGTCTGTAAAAGAAGATGTCGTATTAGGTTACAGACTACTGTTGCGTTTACATAAATTGTGGAAAGTACATTACGTAATGAAAGGTTTCGCACAAACGTTTGAAATTATAGTTGTGAAAATTATCGTTGACATTTATTTCTTAATCTATAGACGTATAAACCTAGTCAAAATATTGGACTTCTTTGTTGGTCTTTGGTCACTCTCCACCAACTTCTGTTTACGCTCATTATCAACATTATATCGCAGTTGTTAAAATGGCCACATCCATTTCTCGTTTTTTGTGTAAGGTAGAAGTGTTTTTTTTAAATATACAAAATGGGTAACAAAATGTCGCCCTATCAAATTTTTGTTAAAACCAAAAAAAAAAAAAAATTTTAATGGACACTTCTCACAACAGTTACAGGCATTTTTGTGTATGTCTTGAAACAAACTTCTTCGAATCTCGCCAAATAATTATAAAGGAGGAAAATGTATGGAATAAAAGTCGAGAAGAAATTAAAGAATCACAATTTCTTGCTGAAATAAGCCTTTTCTGCACGTCTCGAGGCTTGTCAGATAAACGCTGTACAGAATAGCAAGCTAGAATATTTTACACTATATATCTTATCTTTTTGGAGGGTGTGGCTGCTTGTTTTTGCTGCTGTCTCAGTGTGTTTGAGCACGTGGTATAACAGGCCTATACAATATCTGTTGTCAAATAATGCAGCGTTCTGTAAGACAGTTTTTTGTTTGTTTGATATTCACTCCGACACTGACAAAGGAAACAATATTATCCACATATAGGAAGAAACGCAATAAGTTAAACATAGGCCGCCTTCAAATTTTGCACATAAACACATATTTTTGACATGTTAGCCGTTGTGAATCTTACGCACCACTTTAAGACACAGGTTACTTCTTACAAGCACATTTTGAGAATACGCAGTTCTCTGCAACATTGGAACTAATGCGTGGAACGTAGCAAACCTGTAAGCCTTATTTAGCTGTACAGGCGGCGGGAAAATAATAAATAACTGTAAAGAGGTCAGGAAATTCTGATATGAATGTATCTTATATATCTAAAGGTTTAGAAATATTACCCCAATGAGAATATATGTCGCATAACATTGTTGATGCATGTTTAATTTACGGCAGAGGAAATTTTATTTGGAAAGGTTTGAAAGCAGCATATTCTCAAGGTCTTCTGAAGCTAATTTAAAACAGTCATAATGTGTACCGCCGGAAGTTACGCAACGCATCAGATAAATATAATGTGTAAATTCAATTTGTAATTCGTCTGACCCTTATCACCCTAAGTATACTGAATTACATGAAAGAAAGCGCCCAAAGAGAATTTACTCTTTGAACTTGCAACTTGGTAAAAAAAATTAAATATTTATCCCGGTATTAACGAAAGATAAATGCCATTCTTTCTTGAATAGGATAAAACGTAACACCAAAAAGGTATTTGTAGAAGGAATGAGAAAAATAATGAAATATTATTTACGTAGTACTACGTTACTGTCGTCTGTCTGATGTAACTGGCTTGAACCTGACTTAAAACCTCACTTGTAAAATAAATAAATAAATAAATAAATATATATATATATATAAAATAAAATACACAGAAATTAAAGGCGAAGAAGGATGTGTATGTGGAGAAAAATAACATTTATTTGTATTTATATAAATAATAATTTTTAGTATAAGTGTTTCTTGCAAGAGTGTTTTCAAGCTCTTGATTTTATTTTATGCAACTCTCTCAATCACTTTGTTGTAACTGCAAAATGCATCTCGGAATAATATTGAAATATTTTTTATTCGTAATTTGAATGATTAAGAATAATACTTTGTCATGGTCAAAAGATTTAAAAAATGATTCATGTTCCTGGACAGTAAGGAAAACTAAACGACAACAAAGGGATAACAATGCAACAAGATGTTGAAATCGGTATATCTGTAACAGATTTTCCCCCCTTTTTACACGAAATATAAAATATCCCTAGTGGCGCATTTAGTTTTGAACGTAATCCTTATAGGGTTTATTCTTTAGAGGGACATGCCTCTGTCCTTACGTATTAAATAAGGTGTGTTTATTCTGCGATTTGATTTTTAAACGCTTTTCCTTTGCAGATGGTGAAGGCACAAGAATAAAAGTCATGTAGTTCTAAGTTTTTTATGTTTATCTCCTTAACAGATCCAGCTGCCAGTAGATATGTCCCCGTTTTTATAGTTCTTTGTTTTAGTTTCGCTTTCTTCTAATCACCTGATATGAGATTTGGTTTGATCTATTAGGTACTGGAAATTTTTACATCTAGACAAAGACTAACTTTTCGTATACCCTGTATAACTGTGTTCTGGATCCCAAGAATATCTGTTATAACGTAATAATGGTGGGAGAAACCCACACCTCACATAATCTGCGCAACACGTCAGGAGATATGCCTTACTTCCACAGAACTACAGATTCGCTTTTTCCCTCACTCCCAGTCGCTGAATTGTAATATCGCTAGAAGGCAGGGAATAGAACCATATCAGTAACCCCAAACTCATGTCTGCGGCGTTAGACATTTCGACCTCCCATGATTAATTTTGTGCATTTTTAAGCTTGTCAGATAAACTAGTAGCGGCACTGAATGAGTAGTAATGTGCGTGCCTGTGTGTGTGTGTGTGTGTGTGTGTGTGTGTGTGTGCGTGTATTTGACAGAGAATAAGGGAGCTACATGAGGGTGTATCTGAACTTATATCATGCTTTACAAACTCAGTAAGACCGAGCAAGTTAGTTGAGCGGTGTAGCTCTGATTGGTATAACGGAATAATCTGGGGACACTAAACGTACCGAGATAAATACTGTCTTTTTAAAAGTCTCCATTTTTTTACAAAGGTGTCAGTAGTCCAGACTAAATATTTGTCAATAAATGTCCAACAAGATTCAACTATACACAGTTTATTTTATCTAGAAACTGGTCTACTTGTTTCGGGTGATTTCTCCACCAATCATCACGAACACAATTAAGAGTACAGGGTTATTCAAAATGATTGTCGGGTTACAATTGTCCAGCGACAATTCCGCACAAAATTCGGGAAACAACCACCATCTGACAAATCCACTCGAAGGTGGTATGTACAGTTTCAAGAGACAGGGTACGTGTGTATCCCGGAACTGAAGGTACGAACCAGAACCGCCATTGAAACCATCACAGTTGACATGCGTAAGGAATTCTATTACCGTGTTGATGTTTGTAGATTCACAAAGGGCACTTTTCAGGTACGTAACAAAAACTTGGAGTGTTGTTCTATTAGTTAAAAAATACTTATTCTCCTATCTCAAGTGTATTGTGTATGACAAGTTGTTAAAACCCCGGCAATCATTTTGAATAACACTGCATTTACAGCATCTGTTACTAGTCAACCGCTGTTGCTACCTGTCGCTATAGTGACAGGTAGCAACAGCGGTTGACCAGCACAAGATGCTGTAGATACAGTTATTTGTGCTCCTGATGATGGGTGGAGAAACCACCCGAAACATGTACAGCAGTTTACAGATAAAACAAACTGTGTATAGTTGCATATTTTTGGACATCTATTGATATAGAATTGCTATGCACGGACCCATGAACATAAAATCCAGACTAAATAGTTTGGAATATTACGGAGAGTGATCAAGGATGAAACAGATTTGACTTCAAAAGGACGTGTTTTGATGGAGGGATAAAAAACACAAAAAACGCTATCACATTAGACTGCTAAGCGACTGATGTTCGAAAGAAGTTCCATTCTAATACAATTCTCTTGCTTCGTCCAATCGTCTCATTCAACAATCTAATATTCTAATATTTCAGGGAGCATAGATGTAAAAATTACGAAGTTTCATATTGAATTCTCTTCTTCAGCTACCTTCAAATTTCTTCTTTTAGTTCTAAATTCTCTCAGCATACTACTGAACAAACAGACAATGCACGTATACACGTGAACATATCATTAAAGTGCGTTAGAGTAATGATCGTTGTCGTGGAAAAGCAGTAATTATTACCTACTCTGAGCGTGTGTCTATAGCTTTATTATCCAGCCAGCAATGCACATAAGACGTATTATATTTTCATCCGTGTCATGTATCTCTCTACCATATTTTCCCACATATCTCAGAAATGCCACGAATATTGAAAATCGCTGTTGAACTTAAATTTTGTGTTGTGATTTCCTATATAGGTTTCTCTAAAATACTTCTCATTGTAATAGAATTAAAAAGAGGTATTATGATAAATGTACATAGATCCCCATATAAAGTACTATTTATTCTTGACAGATTTTAATAAAATTTTAACTTATTAGACAAATTTTAGTAAAATAATCAAATATCAAATTTAAAATGTATCCAGTGGGAACCGAGTTGTTCCTTACGGACAGATAAAGAGACTACATGCGGACATGACAAAGCTAACAGACGCTTTCAACAATTTTGCGAAAGAGCCTAAAAACGTTCTCGATTTACGTTCTCACTTTGAGGTAAATACTGAGTTTTCACACACAAAAGACTATTATACAACACACAAAGAACCTATAGAACACCGCCGTAATATATTTTGACCATTTTTTGAATCCATTAGATGTTAACATTTATGATCAGTATAGCTGAAGATTTCTTTCTCGTACGTTTACATCTCTTGCAGCAACAAAGATACTTTTCTTTCTATACCTTCCTTGCAAGAGTACCGTACACTTTTGTGTCTACTCTAGATTTAACAAATGTGCTTTCCATCCCTCTACTGGGTTCCTATACTCGTACAGAAGACCATATAGCCCGATTCGTGGATTCATTTTCGCATATGTGTGTGAATGCAACTGCGAAACCTGAATACAAGAAGTAAAAGTAATAAAACAGAGAAACGGCAGAAAAAAATACAAGAGAAATAGCAATAATTTTTTCGGCACTGCTCTGAATGTCTATGCAGTAACACGCGGACATAAAAGTTGGTGTCTTCTGGGAAGCCAGACCGTGCAATTCAGCTGGTAGAATATCCATTTCGGGTAAACCCGCTGCTTCTCTTCTCAGGAGAGATAGAAAATGTGGGTGTGAGAATGAGGGTTATTCAGAAATTGGAAACAAAGCTGCCGGAATTGTGGTTGAACCTATACATAGAAAACAGAGATTGATAGAGGACAAGACGTTACAAATAATGAAGCAGAAAGCGTCAAATTCCAGAAGAGAGAAAAGATTGTAGTCTCTTCCGTGAGCAAATGAAATCTTTAAACTCAGATTGAAATCATTACTTTCCTATATAAGTATTTGGCAAACTATTTATGAATCTGTGTAACGATTTGGAAAGTGAGAGACTTCAGTCATTATAGTCTGTAACTGATGTTTTGGTGAACCTTTATCCAGTTTATAACTTGCAGTGTTATCACTACAGCAAATTCCAGATTACTCAGAGCGATGAATGTGTTTAGAGCGGATTCTTACAGCAAAGAACCTAGTAAGTAATTCTAACTCCCTATGGAAAGAACATATTTGCACTTTTCCTTCACAATAGACTACCGTAGATTTTCAGATTTGCAAAAGTCCATCCTTCTTACGAAGACAATTTCCACGATTTTTCATTTTTTCCGTTTTTATCAATTGTCTAGAAATAGACACCATAGGATATAACCTTTCATAAGACTTCTAAGTTTTGAAAACCGTTATGTTTATCATCACTTTTCCAACTCTTCCAAGATATTTTGACTACGTGGACTCACACAGCAGTTATTACGGAAAGTTAATTTTGCATGATTCCAGATCCAATCACATTGTTTACTGAACATTTAATGTTAGGACAGTAAAATAATTTCCTTAAATATTTCACTGAAATGCACTGAAGGCATTGCTTCAGTTGCAACGTGTGATGGTCATAAGCAAATAACGTACATAATGAGAAGGTGGGATCAACGAAGATACGTTTTGGTCTACGTAACATTATTATTACTAACACTCACTAAAGAGTGTAGTGCTTTCCTACTCGAATGATGGCTTGACTTCCATCAAATTTTCCAGGGAAAGGACACTAAAGCGTACGGTAGTAATTTTCGCCGCCACCAGTCAATAATTTGTCAAATCTCTTACGACAAACACTCAAGGATTTATAGAACAATCTTTTGAATCATTCCCAATTTAAATAGAAAATAGAAAAGTTTATTCTATTCTATTAAACTAAATATTAAATCACTATAACAAATCATTAGCTACAGACCTAATAAGTCAAACTTTGCCGAAAATGTAGTATAAGTTATTTAAATAATTAAATTCCTTCTCTCTCTATTAGCCAAAATGCGTAAATATGGAATAAAACCTGAAGTGTAATTGGCAAACTGCTCAACTCGGTGTAAAGTGAATTTCTAACACAGTCAATGTGTCTTATCTTGTATCAACAGCAGACAGTAAAGCATTTTAGTGTCGTCCCAACAATCTTGGAAAATAATTATATTAAATCGCAATATTTCTTCAGTCGCAGATACGTGACAGCTGGTGATCAAATTATTAACGAGTGAGGGCGTTTACCGGATTGCGCTAGGCTTTATAAAGTAGAGATGACAAGTCATGCATTCCTAAAAGTATAGCGACCTGATCAGGTCACTGCCGGGTTCAAGAGTAGTGAAAGAGTAATAAAGTGATAGGTATTGCTGACTTCTGCGGCTGTGACTGATTGGCTTCTTCCTGGATATGAAAGTAACAAAATATTTAAGTTTCTGTCTAATATAAATCCATGTGTAAATTTAACATGCATCCAGTGATGTAAAGAGGAATAAGGAAACTTACCAAAAGCTAAATCAGATTAATTGTTTGGCAGGTTGAGATTTGAAATCGTGGTTCCCAATAGCCGAAACAGGTGGCCGCGAAATCTAAGAAGAATGTGGCCTCTTGTTTGTTGGGAATGCAGGTTCGAGTACCACCGGTTTTGTCACTTTCTGTCTCTTTGTGTTCTCAAGTAGAAGTGTCTGAGACCGGCCGATCCGTCATCCTGAGGAGTTATACAGATTTTGTGATGATTGAGATCAGGTGCAACAATAACCCTTCTCACCTGCATTTATTAGGTAGAAGATGTCAGAATAAAAAGAAACAAACAAACAAACAACGAATGCAACATTTCTGAAGCAGTCTTCTAGAAATATCTAAACTGGTCCGTCATATTTGTGATGTGAGTGATTGGACACTTCGCCATGAAGACAACAATTTGCAGATTGAAACCAGCAGTACGCAGCGGAAATAAAATAATCGGTTAGCACTTACCTTTTCAGAGTTTGAGAAAGATGAAGCTCTGTCTGATGGTTTTTAGACACAGTTTTAGCGGGTAAAGAAGCCGTCTCACTTATCCGTGATTGACATGCTTGAAGAGGCAATGGGCACCTCCGCTTTTGTTCCTGCTGGTAAATCCGTTAAACAAATCCTTTGGGTCGACAAAACCATCACTCATTCAAGTAACGTACATTCTATGTTCCAGTCACGTAGAACCGGGTTCTGAAATATCTACGTAAACCAATCATGGCCATTCTCCGAAAGTGTTTAACGATGTCTTTGTCGGACAGTATCTGCCGCTTATACGAAGATATTTTCATGTCATACCCTTATTCATAACAAGGGAAGCGTCGTACTATTTAGTCACAAGGGTCTGAATGTGTAGTTCACATGATAAGCACACTGGCTGACCTTGATCCTACACGAAATCAGTATACACGAGGTACAGCACCGGACTAGAATTTCGGGTCCCAACCGAGACACAAAGCAGCTGGCTCTTATTTTCGTAAGAGTCATGAAGAATTTTCTGACTTAAACGGGTTTTCTACATACCGTCCAGTACTAAGCTAACAATCGGCAGCTTTCGAATTTAGGAGAAAAGTAGAAGGTAAGTGAAGCGTACCCTTGTACAGGCACTGAGGCTCTGTACAGGCCGTACGGCCCATAGGGGGAGTAGATATATAGCTCTACTCTTTCTGGACCACAGCACTAGAAGGGGGTGAGTGGTCAGCATCACGACCCAGCCGCAATTTACCCCCGGTAAATTCCCGTACCCATTTTACAGGAGGCTGGGTGGGTCCCAGGGCTGGTCTGGACAGGTGCAGAAAATCCCGTCCCCACCGGGATTCGATCCCCAGACCGTCCAGCCCGTAGCCAGTCGCTATACCGACTGGGCTACGCGGCCCACCAATTTAGGGGAAAGTCGCCTATTATGGGGAGGTTTTTTTTTAAAAAGAACTGCTATTAAACTTAGGAAAAAGTCGTAAAACGTTTCAAAACAAACATAACTGAATTTGATTAATGAAGAGACAGTTGTTACCTAAACATCATAAATTAGGAAAAAAATATGTGTGTAAAATTCGTTTCCTTAAAAGCTTCATATCCCCTAATTAAGCTCACACGTGTTCCTAATTTTGGGAGGTGAATAATTTACACATAAAACAAAAAGAAAATTTATAGAATTTTAAAAAATACAAACACAAAGGATACAAACTAAGAACAGAACAGTGGTTATCCCTGACTAAGTTCACAAAACCTTCCTTCATACCAGCACAAAATGTGTACGCCCATATGACATATTTCGCACATTGTACCAATTATTCTCCTTTGTGGTCTTCAGAGAAACGACCAGTACAGTACACACAATCAGCGTCTTGTTCTTCTTCCGTCGAATCGTCATCGAAAAGAAGAGCTAGGTCAATGTCCGAATCTGATAGAGTGTCAGGCGGAGATGGATACCGGCAAACCCTTCTCCTCCATCTTTTTACAGGACCAAGCAAAGCATTCGACACAAGAAGATTGGTTTTGGATTTGGTTGAGTTTTCTGAGCTGCCCCAACATATTTTCTGTAAAGTGAACTCTTTATTTTCTTTGCTGTTGCACTATGTGTATTTGGCTGTAGGTTCAGGTTTGGCACAGGGCTGATATCTGATGCTCGGAGAGCCTCAGCAGAAGTGAATGGCGAAAACTAACAGAACCGAATAATGTCTGAACACTGGTCTTCACCAAAGCAGGATGGTTCACAGGAGCAGCATCTTTGTCCTATGACGCTAGAGGGATATCATGTGGTCTAAAGATGTTCTTGTCACAAGGAAAACGACCTCTCTCCCGGAAGTCATTAGCCGCTATCTCGCTTCTTGCAGGTCGCTTGTATGCATTGCCGAATTGTTCGCCAATTTGGTAGAAGTGACGACCCGCCCTAGGTTTCAAAGGAGCTATTTTTTTAATTTCTTCGCAGTAGAATGTTTTCAGGGGCCTCGTGCAAGCTTTATCCAAGGGTTGCATTCTGTGGCTGTTGTGAGGTGGGAGGCCAATGATTTCAACATTATTCTCTCGATGTAAAGTAATGACATCCAGGTTCCTTGTGTGTGTAGGTGCCCGTCCGGTACTAAGATACAAGGATCTTATTTTGTCGGCTTCGTATGTTTGATGTAATGAAGAAACCACTGAGTGAAAACCTCGCTCTGTATCCACCCCGAAAGATGTGCACTCGTGGTTTGATCCAGGCGGTGTGCCATTCATCAGTTCTTGTTTCATACATTTTCTTGGAAATAAAATAACGGAGGAATGAAGTGACCAGCTGGACTCATACAGTTGACGACTGTCACAAGAGATCCTTGATCTGCGGATTGAAAAGAGGATATCGGACGCTTGTCTCTTAATCCTAATATTTTCGTGTGTTTGTGCTGTACAATAGTGATGTTGGTTTCGTCGTAGTAACATCTTGCAGGATTATGTTCAATGGCATACGTAGCGGTTTCGTAGATTTAAAAAACTAAGCAGGGGTTGTAACTGAAATTTCTTGATGACAACTTAGAAAATCTTTCAACCCCTTCCTTTCCAGCCTTTTCATTTCTCTTGCAAAATTGGTTTTTAATTCCGTTTCTTACAGCAATTTGGTAAACGAGATGCAATACGTCTGCCACTGACAAGCCAATAAACGTTTTTTCCAGCAAAAGACAGTGCTCAGCTAGATCATTTTCTACTTCACAAGGAAGAACTGGCTTCCTATTCAGTTTTGTTGTTATTACTTCACTTTAGCTTTTCTGCCGGTCTTTAACATAACGCTCTGGTGTGTGCAATAAGTTGAGAACTATGGACGCTTTGTAGCTGCCCAATTCCTTGTTCCTCAGAGCCTCAATAGCTGCCTCCATTCTTTCGTGGTCCCATTTTTTCCTTCAAGCAATCTGTAATATTATATAACCCTGAAGGAATAATTCACAAGACACTGACTTCCTAATATAGGAAGTCCCATATTAGTCTCTTCAGATCTCGCCATGATAGGCGAAAGAGGTGCTCAAGAAAATGGGCGAATAAAAGAGAAGGACATAAAATGTTACCTATGAAACAGAGAACTGATCACTAAACTAATTTAGAAAAATAGCTTACTTTCAACGGTTCATGAGTCACAGTTTAGGGATAAGCAAATTTGCACGGCACACCAAAACAACGACACCCCTGCCAGTACCGAAGTCTTGAGCATCTGACCGTTTTTAATGTGATTACAATTAATTTCATATTATGTTTAATGATTTACATTCTTAAGCACAGAGCGCAGCACCTCCTGATATGAAACAACGCACTTCCCCAAATTAGGAAACCTCCCAATAATAGGCGACTTTCTCTTGCCTCGTGGTAAACATGTCTATTCACTTATATTAACGTATGTTTAACATCCCCTCTCGTCTTAACACGCGAAATCAAGCAACTCAGGTTCACTTATGGCCCCTCTTCACTTCAGCATGTAGGTGAAATTTATGCCAATACATTTCGGCCAAGACTAGTGATGTCTGTAGGCTGCTGATACGGCCATTATAGGCACGTCCCGCTACAGACGCTTCCTATCATCTACGTGGAGAAATATCTCCTCTCGTATACTGGCTGCAGGTTTGAAGAATCTATATCAGCGTCTTACATATTAGTGTGTCCCGCGTGTAAAGAAAAACCAAAATGATACACAACTTTTAACTTCGTATATTTCGTCAAAATCTACATGTTTCGGGCGTATTTAGGCCTATCATCAGGAGGTACAACTATATGTTTACAACAATGGTACTGTTTATTCTCTTTAGACGACTGTCTGTTGTCCCGGTTGGATGGGAAGTTGGTTTTTCTTTACACGATTATATCGAAATGCACGGTCAACAAAACATAAAACTTAGTGTGGCCCTTATTTGTTTTTTAGTCTTTAACCGTGCATATTGCACAAATTTACATTTATTTGAATTACCAACACAGCATTAACTGTAGGATTTCCTATCGTAAACATATATGACAAGAGTAACTTTAGGCAAATTACGCAGCTCCCTGATGATGGTTGGAAGAATCAACCGAAACATGTCGGAGAATTATGAATGACTTTTAAAATGTTTTTAACCAAGTGAGGTTTTATAATGTTTTAATAACAGTGTGCATGTGTTGGTAATTCAAATAAATGTAAATTAGTGTGGTCCTCTTCATTATTACCTCGAGACGTATGTAAAGCTTTGACCAATACAGATCTTCAGGAAGCCAATAAAATGTGCCCATAAATTTCATGTTGTTAGTGTGAACCTCTACACACAAGTGACCTTATTGATTGACACGAATCAGATAGGAAGGAGGACAACATATAACTGGGTACCTCGATCATCTCCTTAATAAGAAAGATGGACTATCAGAAAATGTTATCTGCCCCATAAGAAGTTAAATCATATCATATGCATAAGTTATCTGGTAGCCTGGTACCTGCTACGTAGGCAGGATAGAGCAGGTGACGCAACCAAGGGTGCTTCACGCTGTATAGAGCGTACACATTACCGAAATTATCAAAATCAAGATAACTTAAATGTTCCATTTTTCGCTAACCACATCACAGCACTAACCGTATTTCTCGACTCATATTTCGCTGATGAGGGGAAGGTCTATTTCGGCAAACTGTAAATAAAACTTTGCCACTCAGGGCTGACCATAGTTGTCTGGGGCCTTTACATAAGGCGACTGGATGTTAGCAGGATGATATGAACTGCCTGTCAAACTGGCCACGTCTTATATTGGAATGGTACCTATTAATTTTCGGACATATTGTCTAATAAATTCTGCATTTTTATCAGTTATGTGAGAAGGACAGGTTGTAGTCATTAAATCCCGTCGTGTTCCGCTATTTATAATATTGATTTGCAGGGACCTGATACGACCACAAAAGAACTTGTCATTCACTAAACAGTGAAGTCCGCGCGTAAGGGATACGTATCATTCTAGCATGGTAGCGGATATCTGATGCTTTATGTATTACGTCCTTCTTATATTTGTCCATTAAATGTTACCAGCAACACGCAGTTTACCTTTAGCAGTTCGCAGCTTAATATTGTTACTAAAATCCTCCAAAGAAGTGGTTTGATGAGGTTAAATGATTACATTTATTTATTAAACAATGGCAAAACGCAGTAGGTAAAGGAAACCTACATTTGAAGAACAGCAGACCCATTACCCGGCTGGGAACTGGTGAGGTACACACGTGGGTTCTGAAATGAGCCATCCCCGTTGTGTATATATAAACAATAGGTGTAGGTATCAGTCAATAACACAACAATTTCTGATGATAGATTTCTAAAACCGCTAAGATGACGCTGAAGAAGTGGAAAGCACCCCCCCCCCGATGGAAGACAAGTACACGCACACAACAAAACGAACTGGACACAGAGATCACCACAGAGACAGATAATAGGAAGCACACACGTAAGTACATACCTTCAATTACCACTTAATTTACAACTCGTCACACGAGTCACCTGCCCACACACACTAACCCACATTAGCTCTTATTCTTTGATTTTTTTTTCCTCTCTACACAACCCATAGCTAAAAGTCCACCAACATTAGACATCGGAAAAGGACAAACAATAGACCCACATAGGACGGCAGCAAGCAGACATACCTGAGCTCTACACCTCAAGCTAGCGCACATCACGAAACCGCCCCCTGCCTCCGCGTCCCTTAACAAAAGCAAACAATAGCAAACATCACAGATTATGAGATCTCACCATCGTGACATAACCAAACCAATCCTATAAAGCACCACCACCATACTTTCGGATGAAAACCTGATGATGGCCGGAATAGGCCGAAACAGGTACTTACTATCGACCTTTATTAAACATATTTTTAGATATTTTGGTGTTCAT
>Ga0136643_10003664_pt1 | contig 20832 bp, 14 predicted proteins | sample TergutLab28metaG_FD_96883 | JGI IMG/M metagenome (GOLD analysis project Ga0136643, IMG submission 96883) | Labiotermes labralis P1 segment gut microbial communities from Petit-Saut dam, French Guiana - Lab288 P1 (version 3) (version 3) | ecosystem: Host-associated > Arthropoda: Insects >...
GAAGTAACAACTGAAACATGTTGGAGACCTATGAATGTTTTTAAAGTGTTTTTAACCAAGTGAGGTTTTATAATATTTTAAATACAAAGTGCATTTGTTGGTATTTTAAATGAATGTGTATTGTCAGTCTACTTGGGACTAATTACAGAATAGAACAACGCGTGTACATACCGTAAGTTCTGCATTGTACATTGACATGGAACATGTCATAGTGGGAATGTACTGTAATCATACAACTATGAATTACATGGTTTGCACAGCCGTTTGGTAATCTTGTAAGAAAATCATTGTAAACGCAAAAAAATATGGGCACTATGCTACAAGCCAGAAAGTCGCAGGTTCGATTCCCGATGCTGTCATTGGAATTTTTAATTTTTCCGGCTGTACTATGGGCCTGGGGATAACTCAGCCTCTAAGAGAAATGAGTACCAGGAGTATTTCCTGGGGGTAATGATGGCCGGTGCATAGGGCTGACAAACTTACCACCTTCATGTCATGACTCCCTTGAAATCCGGAACCCACAACCTCCTGGAACCCTCAGGGCCTATCCAGGCCTGTGATGAGACTGTGTTTAACTTTTATTGTGATGTATTTGTGTAAAAAATGTCATGGCTCAAAATTTCAATGTTTTTTGGAACAGATTGTATAACTTGGTTCCTTCATAATACACAGCTCAGTAGCTCCATTAAACAGAGTCCTTCTTCAGAAGCTAACATGTCCTCACCTAGTCAAGAAACTCCCCACATTTTATGGAGGAGTTCTGCATTTGCAAGAGCTTGCCTGACCCATATCAATCCAATCCATTCCCCCCTCCCACTTCTTGAAGATCCATTTTAATGTTATCCTCCAGTTTATGCCCAAGTCTTCTAAGTGGTCATTTTCCCTCAGGTTTCCCCACCAAATCCTTGTATGCACCTCTCGTGTCTCCCAAACATGGTACATGTCCCATGCATCTTATTCTTCTTAATTTGATCACCTGAGTAATATTTTGTGAGGGTAAATATAAGAAAGTGCATAATACACAGCCATTCTGGTAAGTAGTGAGGTTTGCATCTCACACTTATACAAAAAGAACCTGGAATTTTGCAGTTGTTATCTTTAACCATTGTGTTTAAACACCGAGTGCATCTCATGATGGCCATTGTTTTTCTGACTTAATGTGGGCATTTACATTTTTCATACACAGTGATTTGAAAGTGAACTATGTAAATTACAGGTCCATATCAAAACATATTGTAAGAAATTAATCCATTCATACATATGCAAAATTGTGATTGTTCAGTTCTTATCAGCCTTCATTAAACTGTATTTTTATACCATTCCTTTTAATACCATCTGCACTTGATATAAAAATTAATTTGTGCTTCGAAATGTGTCAGACAATTTTGACAAGGTCTGAACTTTCTTTTCCTTACAATTTTATTCTTAAGGGTCAGATTTTATGACTGTCATCAGGTCATATTTAGTGTCAAGTGACAAAACAATTTCACCCTTCTCACTTTCTTGAAAGCGAGTGAACTAACTGAAGAATGGACCATTTCTATCTCTGTTGTTGGTTTAGCAGGTGCATATTTGTGTTACTGACATTAAAAGTTTCCAATGCACACTTGAGGATGGCTTTGAATTAAAAATGACAGTGACTTAATAGAGACAATACTGTTGAACTTGGTTCTTGACCTATATTCTGACAGTAATGTTTATGACTGTGACCAGTCTGACAGTGACATATCTGATACTGCCTTGTATGATGACATCAAGCAGCCAGTTACATCCAATAAAAGGGTTTAAAAGGAGAATCGAATGATGTAGCAGGAGGACAGACTACAATGGAGACAAAAGTTGTGACATTGTCAAGACATACACTTGCAATAGTAAGAAATGGAGACTACAGATGGGTGTAACAAACACAAGGGTTCGTCAGTTCACTGACGATAAAAGTGGCAGCAGACAAAACGTGGCACCTCGTGTAAATAAAGACTAAACTCCAGACATGTTTTGATGTGGTATGTTGCAGCATTTGTTATTCTGTTGGCATTTGTGCCAAGTACGAGAAATGTGATGTGGGACCGTGCCTTGGTGGGCATTTTTAAGACTACCACACAAAACTGAGTGTGTGATATATTTGTTGTATTGAATGTGCGAAGGCAGGTCTTCAGAATAACAAAAGATCTCGCCAATAGGTATGTAATCACTTTGCTAAGGTTCCTACAGCCTGCTATTAAATAAACACAGAGAGACCAGCATACGGTCACTTAGAACAATAAATGTTAAACTGCATTTGTAGATAGAAAGATAAACTATTCTGAATGGAAATTTAGCAGTCACTTTCTGAATTTAATTTGCTCTTGATATTCCATATATTCAGAATTTCTCCATTGCAGCATATCAAGAACAGAATGGGCTCCATTCCATCATCCGAATCTGGTATTGAAACACACAGGAGGAGTGACGGATATTCGTGTGGCTGTGCCATTCAGATTGTTTTTTACTAAGCCAGGAATTGGTAACAAGAAGAAGGAATATGCAGGCAGAAAACTTGTGGGGTAAGATGCCAGTATAGTAGACACTTGAGGTCATTACATAGCCAAAATAAATTGAGCAGCTCTGTAACTGTCCAACTCTTCTCACGCCTAGTAGGAATATGTGAGAAAGACCAACAAGATGTACACTTTTGTTTCTTAATTTATTTCAATTATACTATCCTCTGAATGTTGTATGCTTTCTTCTGGGTAATTCCCTGGCGTCTGAATTTTATATGCAGACGTTTCGAAACACTCTGTTCCATCTTCATAGGCAGGTAGGTATGAAGAAATGAAGATTCTTCATACCTACCTGCCTATGAAGATGGAACAGAGTGTTCCAAAGCATTGGTATATAAAATTCAGATGCTGGAGAATTACCCAAAAAAAAGCATACAACATTCAGAACATGGCGGAAGTTTGAAATCAAGAATATTCTCTGTTTCGAACAAACAGTTTCATCATCAGGAGGTTAATTCTGTACACACAGCATACAGTATTTTCATGCACGTATTTGATGTCTTGTCACTAACACGTCATGGTTGGAACTGTTGTTAGTTTGAAACGTGTAGAGGATAGTAAAATTTAAATAAAATAATAATGGTTGGCCAGATCCCCCCCATCCTTTCATGTGAGTATGGTTTACTGTGCTAGGAATTGTTTTTTCATCCCACTTCATAAACTCAAAATCCTTTGCACAAAATAACCTAAATTTATAAACTTACAGTGTACAGTCCCAAATTGTATCTGTAAGGTGCAGTGAAGTGTGCAGTGCAGTTTTATTTATAGCTGTTATATAAGGTTGAATGTACATGGGTAGTGTTTATGATTTGTCATCATTGTTAAAATTATGTTAAAGTAATGCATTAATAATCAATAAAATGCAGATTTGAGTAGCAATTGTATGGAGTGTCATTCCTGTATGTAGAATTTAGAGGAAAAAATGTCATCTGTAATCATGCAATATTGAAATAATGTAATATGGTACCATTTTACATTCATGACTCAGGTATTCCATGGAGCAAATGTACACTGTGGTATCCGAGGTTGAAAACTATAAGAACTTTGTTCCATTTTGCAAGAAATCTGTTGTTTGGAGTAGAGAGCCAGAGCATATGAGAGCTGATCTTGTGATAGGCTTCCCGCCCATCCACGAGAGCTATACATCTAATGTTACACTTCACAGACCGTACCTTGTGAGGGCTGTGTGCACAGATGGCAAGTTATTCAATTACATGCTGACTGAATGGAAGTTTAGTCCTGGACTGAAGGAAAATGCTCAGAGCTGCATAATAGATTTTGCAGTGTCTTTTGAATTCCGTTCCCTTTTGCACTCACAACTAGCTCATGTCTTCTTCAATGAAATTGTGAGACAGACGGAAGATGCCTTTATACATGAAGCTACCAATCGTTTTGGTAAGGCATCAATTAAAACCCAGCGACTGGCCAATGTGTCACTTAATTCTTGATTCTAATTAATCATAGTCTTTAATTAACCCTTGATAATAAGTAGTAATTTATATGCTTTTTGTGTCTAATGTGTGAATTGAAGTAAAAATGTTTTCTCACGGTGTTTTAACTCCTTTGTTAATATTTTAATTATTGCTATTTGTATAGATGCCAATTCTGGAAATATGAACTGATGTACAGTGCAAAAGTCTAGTAAATTATAATAACTATAGTAGGTTTATTTTTCATTTCTATCAGTGAAATGGACCTTGAAGGTTTGGGATACAGTGCAATGGAATATTTGGTTCAAAAGGAATGTGAGCAGAGGTGTCCTCTAGTTTGGCAAAGACAAGACTCTCAAACTGTAGTTTATGCATTCATCATTGTTCTTGGTCACTTAGTGCAGATATAAATTTATTTATGATATAATGAATGGAAGGGAAAAATATGGAGATAGCTAATCATCCCTTGACATACAGAATGGACACAGTGATTGCAAAAAATCAGGATGTAACATTTTTCTAAGAGGGATTAAATCAGGACCTGTGTTTGTCTGTGCTGTAAGGCGTAGATGTATGGGGCTAAATGAATGTACTTTACAACTGGAATTTCAGAGTTTTTACTGTGTGAATAGTTTTCGGTTTCAGTGCCAGTTTAAGTAAAGTGTATGGGTGTTATATTAGGCAACAAGAAAGGGGGCACCAAAAAGACAGATTACCATGAAATAAAAAAAGTGGAGAGTTCCAAATATGCAGGTAAGACAGTGGTGAGAAATGGTAAGAGTAGAAGAAAATACAAAAATAATAACAAAGGCAGGAAAATTTTATCAGCTGTGGATGTACATTATACCTGGATTATCCAGAAAGCTGTACTAACTGGCAATTTACAGAGGCCTGTGACATTTGACTACTCCATCTACTGGCAGCACTACTTTGGTCCTGTATAAACCAGCTCATACTGTACTTAGAAAGTGGGAAATGGCTAAGAAGGTAAAATATGTGTATATTAGACTGTGTGTCTGTGTGTGTAACAGCACCATGGAAGTGGGCCAGGGGTAAATACAGTTACACATCGCATGACAATGCGGATACATTCTGAGAAACGTGTCATTAGGCGATTTTTTCATTGCGTGAACGTCATAGATTGTACTTACACAAACCTAGATTTGTATAGCCTAGGTTATATGGTGTAGCCTATTGCTGCTATGCTACAAACTGTACAGCATGTTACTGTAATGAATACTGTAGGCAATTAAAGAATAAAAGACTTACTTGATGTCACTTGCTATTATATTTCACTTCTTATGTGCTCAACATGATCCGGACATTAATATATCCATCATCAGGAGCTTGCGACTATTCTATTGAATTACCACATTGGTCGTATTGTTCTTGGTTCGATGTGTGTTGGAGTGTTGAGCACATAAGAAGTGAAATAAAATAGCAAGTGACATCTAGTTGGTCTTTTATTCTTCAACTATCACAATGATGCTCGGTCCAATAAACATATGATTCAATGTAGGCAATTGTAACACAATGGTAACATTGAGGGGGCGTTTGACAACACCTCTTTCAGCGCAATAATTACGGCTGCCAGGGAGCGCGGACTTGAGGAAACCTGTTGCAGGTGGGTCAGACTGGTACATACCTCCATTATGGGCAGCGGTTTGACTGCCGAAGTTGTAGGTGGATGTCTGCAGGGAGGAGTTTTGTCTCCCCTCTTGTGGAATCTAGTTTTTGATAGGCTTTTGATGATTACAAACGACCTAGGCTTCAGTACATTTGGTTATGCTGATGACATTGTTATCATAGTCCAAGGTAAATTTGCGTACACTGTCAGGGAGATTATGCAAGAGGCCCTGAACGTGGTAGTCAAATGGGCTGTAAAAGAGGGTCTGAATATTAGCCCCCATAAAACAGCCATAGTACCATTTACCAACAGAAGGAACACAGAGGTCTTAGGACCTCTTACACTCTCTGGTAAGGAACTCACAATACTGGATAGGGTTAAGTATTTGGGTGTGACCTTGGACTCCAAACTTAACTGGAACCAGCATTTGCAGAAAATAATAAAGCACAAACCACCTTTGCAGTAGTTAGACGCATGTGGGAAAAAATGGGGTCTTAGATCTAATATGGTGCATTGGCTCTATACTAGGGTAATCAGACCATCCATACTTAATGGCGCCTTGGTGTGGTGGTCCAAGGCCATGCAAAAAACTACTAAAACCCAATTAGGCATGATTCAAAGAATGGCCTGTCTAGCCATTACAGGGGCTATGAAATCGACCCCTATCGCAGCAATGGAAATACTCCTGAATCTGACTCCGCTGGATCCAGTGATTTAGGCGGAGGCAAGGATGGCACTCTATAGTCTGCATATACTTAAGCAACCAGCCCATCCTAAAGCAGAGGCAGGGTTGCTATCTGTCTGGAAAAATGGAAATGCGGGTGGACCACACTACTACAATTTATTATTCCAAGGTCTTCAGTGTCATTATAGACTGGATCATTGGAAGAATAAAGACCCAGTGTTCCCTGAGGATGCTCTGATCTGGTTCATTGATGGCTCTAGGGCTAACTTGGGGACAGGGTCTGGCATTTTTGGTTTGAGACCAAATAGGAGTTTCAGCTTCCCATTGGGTAGATTTGCCACAGTCTTTCAAACTGAAATATATGCCATTTTACAATTTGCATGTGAAAATATAAGAAGGGCCTATAAGAATAAGCAGATTCTTATTTTCTCTGACAGCCAGGCTGCACTTAAGGCACTTTGTGGCCCAAAAGTGACCTCTAGACTGGTTGCAGAGTGCCTGGATGCTCTCTCAACGCTGGCTAGCCTGAATGAGGTTACCCTCACCTGGGTGCCAGGGCATTTCTGGCAATGAGGAGGCTGATAAGCTTGCTAGACAAGCGCCAGCCACGCCGTTACTTGGTCCAGAGCCGGCTCTTGGAATACCTAAATGTTTGGTAAGAGAAGCAATTAAGATCTGGACTAAGATGCAACATCTTAGAACCTGGATAGACCTGCCAGGCCTCAGACATGGCAAACTATTTATAGGTAGACCATGTAAGAAAAGAGCTGACAACCTACTTAAGTTAAGTAGGCATCAACTAAAAATGGTAACTACAATCTACACAGGGCATGCTCCTGTAAGGGGGCACCTGTACACTATGGACCTGTTTGATGGGGATCCAATCTGCAGATTTTGTGGGATGGAGACCGAAACAGTGCAGCACATTATTTGCTGTTGCGAGGTGTTGGCTCGTCAGCGCTATAATGTCTTTGGGAGGCTGACTGTCGAACCAAAAGACATAAGTACAGCCTCAATAAGGGACTTTTGCCTCTTCATACAAGGCGCAGGGTTATTGAGGCTGTGCTGAATTAAATATTAGGGCTACACAATAAGCCTAAGGCTGCAGTGCATTCAGTGCATAAGCTGATGGGCCCTAAGAAGAAGAAGAAGAAGAACACAATGGTAAGTATTATCATATATTATAATATTGTAATATTAAAATCTTATGGGACCATCATCATATATGTGGCCGTTGTTGACTGAAACATCATTATGCGGTACATGACTTTAGAAAGGGACAGCAAATATGACACTTTGAGCAAACAATACCAACGAAGGTTTTGAATGTGAAACTGAAAAGTAAAATTCTCCAGAGGATGGCTGCAATGAACATATTAAGAGCAGGTTAGGAAAGATGTTATACAAGAGGAAGAAATTGAGTGTCACCTTTGGGATGCTGGAGGTTGACAAAGAGGCTTCAGTTGTTACAGGGTCCTGATAATAGCATATTATATTTAGGACTACAGTAGAATTCCTTTAATCCAGAAGCTGGTACTCTGGAAAACCCGGTGCTATGGCCGCTGAGGAAAATAGCTGCAAGTCCAGAAGTTTTGGTGTCAGTGAAATCTGGTACACATACTGATTCTGTGATTTTATCTTGTGTTAATCTTACCTGGAATTGAGCTATATAATGGCTTCCTGATTCACAGTCCCCAGATCCTTCAGTGTACTCGGTAGAAATTTGGGAGACTCCAGAAAACAGAACAGGCCCTGATGCCTCTGAACCGGCATGTGAAGGCAACATTCAAATATAACACTCTCCTGCTTAGTTGTGCAGCCCAAATATGGGAGCCGTAACAACAGATGACCTGCAAGGACTTGGATCAGTATAGGTACAGTGTGATGATGCAACACCCGTCCATTCCGGTGGCTGCTGGATTAAAGGAGTTCTAAAGTGCTTGCATTCCAGTGTTATAGAAAGATATCCAGTTTCCAAATTGCTGTCATGCTTTTCTTTTAACACCAGGTGTAAAAGCCAGGTAGAAGAGCTTTAATTGCACAACTTGAAAAACTGTCTCAAAATTCTGGCGCGACACACGCATGCATGAAAGTAGTGTGTACTGCTGTTGGCTTATGCCTGTATGTTTGAACCGTTACACACTACTTCATGAAAGAATCAGCATATTCCTAACTTACCAAGAAGTTGTGTTCCAAAAACCTGTTTGTGTGTGCAAGTCAAAACAATTGTTGGGCGCGAGGTGCCCTGTGTTGACCCTTTTAAGACAAAGTGCAGACCTCTTTATTTAAGGACCCAGTCCATACCGTGCTGTAAACTCTTTTCATCTCGGTTATAAAAACCAGTCTGTTTATGCTGTAAGTGGCACAAGTCGCTGTTTGTTCTCAGATAAATACAAAACACAAATAGTGTGGGCAGAAAGTACAATTGTTGAATGTTAAACTGGTGGTGCATCACGTGACCAGTAGGTTTTAAAAGGTTAATCATCATTCTCATAATCACCATATCTGTAGTGGGTGACAGTCTGACTTGTGGGTGACCATACCTGAGAAAAAAGATTCTGCACCCTTGTCTAGGTCAGCAGAGGACAGAACAGTGATCATACCTAGAGGCACACAAAAATCCAAACAATGTTCATGTATATGTATTGGCCATGTGTCTATAATTGGCACTGAAATTCATAAAGAGCATCACTATAATGTATGGTCTTGAGAATTTTTTTTTAAACTGATTTCCATCTGCTGATCTAATTTTTCCATATCAGACTTTCATATAACTGATGTCAGTCCCTCATAACACACAGAAAATAAAAATAGACATCAGGGTTGTCATTTTATCTAATAACCCACATCACTCTTCACTCAGACCATTTTGTGTAGCAGCAGACAGTGGAGTGCTTGCTACTATTCTAATCTGCTGTCAGTTGCAGGTCCATACAGTTTAATTCAATATATGGCAGGCAGTATTTTATGCTGCTACTCACTGTATCTACAGAAGGTTCCAGAGTTGTTATCCTTCAACACGCAGGCATCGCTTCTAACAAACGTGGTGTGCACGGTATGCTGGAGTTGTGAGGTAAGCAAGACATTGGGAAGGGACTAGTGACAGCTGTCAGAAAAAAAATGTTGCTATAGTCTCTCACAGTCTGTTAATGCAGTGTTAGCTCAATACCCCGCTAACTATTCGGGGCAAATTTACAATGATGATGAATGCTTGAATGGGAATGTGTAATCATTTTCCTTTGATCACATCAAACAACATGTCATAAAAAGGTAAAGTTCACCCTGTAACAGGCTACGAAGTCCCAGAGGGGGAGTAGAGGTATAGCTCTACTGTTTCTTTAACCTTGGCACTAGATGGGGTGGATGGTCAATGGAGAAAAATGCTCTTGCTGTATGTTGTGATTTGCACGAACTTAACTGCAACATTAAATGAAGACTTTCTGCATTAAGTGAAACACATGATGCTACATTTGTCCACACTGCGATATGACAACTGGTATTTTTGGTTTGTTGTTAGGACCGGTAGGAACATTTTCTATCTTCCTCATCACGAGTAGTCCATCTATAACTCTTCCAAACACAACATGTTTCCCATCCAAGAAACTGCACTTGGCACACGTAATGAAGAATTGGCACCCATTTGTGTCTTTACCGCTATTTGCCTGAAGAAGAAAATATTCCAATTAAAATTAAAACTCTTGTTACATGTCTCTTGATAGGAAGTACTACAAGACAAGACCTACTTCAGAAATTATTATTTACTCTTGTATATCTAAAAAATAACCAAGACAAGACCAACTTTAGTCATTATTATTTACAAAATAACTACCCTACACAAAACCTTTATTTATGTGTCAAAATTCTTATGGTTATTTACTCTTTATCCCCGTAATGTTCAGGATCTGGTCAATTAAGTTTCGGTTTCACAGGTAGCTGTGATTTAATCTGTTTCATTTACTGTCTGTACAGGCAAATTCTTGATGACATATATAACCATAAACCACTCAATGAGTGCCAAGTCAAATGTAATTGAGCTTTTCATTTGCCATGTGGCAAACCACATTTGTCTTAACTTGACAGTGTTAATTAAATTCACTGATATCATGTAGCTCATCTTCCAATTACCATTGACAATAAGCCAGGAGCATCGTGCTTCAGGTTGAAGTTCTCATCGGCAAATGTTCCTCCACCATACACACTCATTACTCCTGTACCATCACCCTGTTACAGAGACATGGATGTTAGAAATTAAAACATTCCTTCTGTGAATGAAATACAGGCACTTCAGTGCAGTACTGCACTACAGTCACGCACCGCATACTGACGTTTCTGTCAAAGATGGTGGTCCCATAAGATTAAAATATAATAATATAATATAACTGTAAGTATTATAATATAATAACACCATTGCGTTACAACTGCCTACAGCATTCAGTACAGTAACATGCTGTACAGGTTTGTGGTCTAGGAGTAATATCTAGATTTGTGTAAGTACACTCTATGACGTTCGCACAACAAAGAAATCACCTAACAACACATTTCTTAGAACTTATCCTCAGTATTAAGCGATGCACGACTGTACATAATCTCACTGTTTCACACTGTGACAGCAGCAATGAACATGTGTACACCAACAAATATTTTCCTCCCGGCTTACATCACAAACTTTGCTCACTCCAGGATGAAATTAGAAACAACTGGGTTTGTTTTATTGTCCCTAATTCTTGTTACTGATATACAATACAGTCTGTCCTGGAATTACATGATCACCACTTAAAACTGCCACTTTTTATAAAGTGAAAAACTGTTGATCAAGTATATGATGGATGGGATATGTAGCAGACATGGAGGGAATTAGAAAAATGTCACATGCTTCAAATAGTGTTACTTTAAATTAATCTCATTTGTATTAATAAGGTTTTACTGTACCTACTTCACAAGTAATTCATCAAAATGGTTGTGTAAATAGTACATAGTACAGATTATTACTGGTTCCTGATACATACATTTACAAAATCTCCACCCTGAATCATGAAGTCTTTGATAACACGGTGGAATATTGCTCCTTTATAGCCAAGAGGCACGCCGTCTCTTCGATACTCCCCTGTACAAAATTCTCTAAAATTTTCACATGTCTTTGGCACAACATCTGCAAACAGCTCAAATATCATTCGGCCAATTTCCTGAAAGAAAGTAAATGCTACAGTTAGTTTAAGATACTCGTAGATAGAGGATATGAGCTCAAAAGTATATGTCTCCATGGAAAACATTCCTACATGTATCCAAATAATGGGAACAGGGAACACAGAGGCAACTCTTGTTGCCAAAGAATTTCAGATTTGCATTGGTGCCAGTAGCCTACCAACATTAGTCACTGCAAACATTCACAGCCAGTGACTCTCTTCCACCGTTAATGGGAAGAAAAAATTACAATATTCACTACATACATGTTTACCAATGAAATATGAGAAATTATTGCTGTACTCCTGCCTAAACATGGTCAATGATGACTTCTGTATTACACAGGACTGCAGTCTGCTCCCTTACTGTGTTATAACATAACCTCCTGTGATCACAGTTCACTAGAATGTGGCACCTTGCAGTCTGGAGAGGTATATGAATTTCAGACAAACCTACTGCCTCCATCTTCAGGGTCACTGTCACTCCCCTGAACTGCAGATGCAGACAGCACATCCCACCAAAACTCCAGTACCTATCTACCAAACTACAGTACTACAGCCTGACCATATATGAACACTGCCATGAAGACACCAAATCCGAGCCTACTGAAGGCACATAATTATTGCAACCACAGTCCACACATGTAGTGGGATTTGTCCATTATGTGTTATGACTTCCCTGACAATGGTGAGACTGACATTAACATCTTCTTCTAATAGCATGTACAGTAAACAAACAGTGAAGTTACCCATCTTGAAGAAAACATTTTGCAGTAAACGGTTTTAAGATAATTACGTTTGAGATATGTACGAAACTCCTCACACAACAGATTACAAAATGTAATTTATGCCAATGCACATACTTTAGTTGAACCAATTTCCTGAAACATACAAGTCCTCAGCTAAAGTTAAACATACAAGTCCTCAGCTAAAGTTACAACTGACCCCGTTCATATTGCTTTTAGTATTAAAACAAAGACAACAATGGCAAATAAAAGGAAAGGTATCAGTCGATACAATATACTGCTTTCACTTCATGCAACAAAGGCCCTGCTTGTTAATTAGTTCTCGCCAGCAACACACATGCACACTCATGTCCAGTAGAGTCCCTCATAATGCTTTTTCGCCATTTTGTTCAGAGAGAAGTGTGACGCCGAAACTAACTCCATGTCCTTACTAAGAAAATAACAGATAATCGAAGTCAAGAAATTCCCCGCATTTTAAGGAAAACAAAGGTTCATTACCACATTCACCAGCGCCCTTCAAATGTCCCTCCCCTGGGCCTGATTTACAGACAGATGCAGGTCATAATAAGTATTATTCTTCATTTCTAGTACATCAGAACATGCAAACCTAACCTGCATTAGTTACTTACAGTCGTCCCGACGCTGATGTCAAAAAATACGACTGGGTTGTTATGATTTCGTAATTGTGACTGAATTTGATTCCACGTCGGCATATTGCTGGTTTAAAGGAGCTCGGTCTATTAATAAATTGAAAATTAAAACCTAATTACCACACAAATGCTACTAACCATACGAACTTTACACACATATCAAAACTCGCTCTGTTGTACTCACAGAGTATAACTGTCTACAGGTTTCTCAACGGGGCCGACTGCACCACAGAAAATATACCAACATTAACAACGCACATGTCTGCCTGCTGCCACGGATGCCGAGATAAAAGTCACGGATTATATATTTAGACGTTGGTACAGAATTAACGATCTACTTTAGAAAGGTGGGCAACGATGTTGCAGTCTGCCGAACATGGCGCTGATTGTCGATCTCTCGCTCCTATTCCTGACCTAGCACATCTACTACCTGCCGAGTTTAATGATGCTGTCATCTCCGGTATTCCTAATTAAAATGCAAGTAGTAAGCAATTATAAGAAAATGCATGTGGACGTTGTACATCACCTGACTTATCTGGCAGTCCAACAGAGGAAAAAATCAGTTGTTGTGGGCTCCTGACCTAACAATGGGAATGCCAGAGGACTTAACTGACCGAAACAAGGGAATACTGTGTCTGGGCTAGAGAAGACTTGACCGCAATGGTCTGGAGAGATAAACAAGATGTACACATACTGACAAATATGCACCATTCGCCAACAAATTGTAACTTGTCTGATGAACTTGGAAATGGTATAAAGCAAGTAATCATGCAGAGTATAACAAACATTCGGGTTATATTGACAGAGGGGAAGGGATGTTGAACAGTTATTCAATATAACACAAGATATGCAAATGGTCTTCTCTTCTTCTTCTTCTTAGACGTGGCAGTTCTATACAGTATCCTTTTCTTTGCTGCATTTGTGCCTAAAATGACTCAGGGACGTCTGATTTTCCTTCATGTGTAACTTGATTGAAAGGGCTGGGATTGTAGCTCACCTGTGTTGACCCTTGGGTAGGTCCTGTTTTTTTCAGCCACAAATTACATGGCTTGAATTAAATTTCAGTAATTGTCATTTATACATCCGTTAGAGTGTATTTCCAAGTTTCACCTGCGGAAGGGTGGGGGGCGTTCGTGCCATGTGCGAGAAATGTGACTTGGAACCGTGCCTTGGTGGGTGTTTTTGAAACTACCACACAAAACTGAAAGTGTGATGTATTTGGTTTATTGAACGGGCGATGGCAGGTCTTCAGAATAAAAAAACATCTCGCCAATAGGTACGTAAGCACTTCGCTAATGTTCCTACAGCCTGCTACTAAATAAACACAGAGAGACCAGCATGTGGCTGACCAGGCCATTTGCCATTACATTTTAGAGACCAGCATATGGTCGTTTAGTACAATAAATGTTAAACTGCATTTGTAGATAAAAAGATAAAATATTCTGAATAGGATTTTAGCAGACACTTTCTGAGTTTAATTTGCTCTTGATATTCCATATATTCAGAATTTCTCCATTGCAACATTTCAAGAACAGAATGGGCTCCTTTCTATCATCCGTGTCCTGTATTGAAACACACAGGAGGAGTGATGGATATTCGTGTGACTCTGCCATTCCGATTGTTTTTTACTATGCCAGGAATTGGTAACCAGAAGAAGGAATATGCAGGCAGAAAACATGTGGGTTAAGATGCCAATATAGTAGACCCTTGAAGTCATTACATAGCCAACATAAATTGAGCTGCTCTGTAATTGACCTATTCTTCACGCCTAGTAGGAAGATCTTGCATCAGTATGTGAGAAGGACCAACAAGATGCACACTTTTTTTCTTAATTTATTTCATTTATACTATCCTCTGAATGTTATGAACAAAGAAGTTCATCAACAGGAGGTTACGTCTGTAAACACAGCATACAGTAATTTCAAGCATGTATGTGATGTCCCATTGCTAACATGTTATGGCTGGAATTCTTGTTAGTTTGAAACATATAGACGATAGTATAATTGAAATAAATTAATAAAAAAAAGTGTGCATCTAGTTGGTCTTTCTCACATACATACTGTACGAAGCACGGTTCTGAAAATGTAAAAAATCTTTCATCAAATTGGTTGACCAGATCCCCTCCATCCTTTCATGTGAGTATGATTTACTGTGCTAGGAATTGTTTTTTCAACCCACTTCATAAACTCAAAATCCTTTGCACAAAATAACCTAAATTTATAAACTTACAGTGTACAGTCCCGAATCGTATCTGTAAGGTAGAGCAAAGTGTGCAGTGCAGACAGTTTTATTTACAGTGGTTATAAGGTTAAATGTACATGGGTAGTGTTTATGATTTGTCATCATTGTTAAAATTATGTTAAAATAATGCATTAATAATGAATAAATAGCAGATTTGAGTAGCAATTGTATGGAGAGTCATGTAGAATTTAGAGGAAAAAGTATTATCTGTAATCATGCATAAATTACACTGCTTGGCAGATACTAGGATATCAAAGGACAGTCACAAAATGTGTAAGGAAATTGGCATGCATGGGAGTGAAGGTAATCTTGAACAGATTTTTGAGTGGAAAATGGGAAGGAAAGAATCCATTCAGAAGGCCTGTGGGAATGTGGGAGGATAATATTGAAATGGATTTTAAGGAACTCTATCAGAATGGAGTTTGACTCTTCATGCTTCAGAGCATTGAATGACAGAGTGTTCAATGACATTCTCATGAATTGTGTAATGAACCGTAATTTCCATAAAATTCTGGGGAATATCTTGATGAGCTGAGCAACCATTGGTATCTCATGAAATGTTGTGTGCTAGATGTGTTTAGTGTTATGATTGGTAGTGTACTGTTTAGTTTTGTGATCAGTAGTGTACTGTTTAGTGTTACGATCAGTAGTATACTGTTCAGTGTTATGATCAGTAGTGTGCTGTTTAGTGTTGTGATCAGTAGTGTGCTGTTTAGTGTTGAGATCAGTAGTGTACTTTTTAGTTTTATGATCACTAGTGTACTGTTTAGTGTTTTGATCAGTAGTATATTGTTTTTCAGTGATGGCCATTTTTTAAGCTTCACACAGCATTTAAATTAGTGCCTGAAACTGTTCACTGTTGCCCACCACAATCAGAAGTAATCTGATGGTTAGCAAGTGAGCTATTTCTACAGTGTCACTTCAGTACACTCATTAGGACATTCATTATGTCGTTGACTTTCACTTTTCTGCTGTATGTCATTTAGAGTAAACTGTCAAAGCAAATTCCTTTGCCATTCATATTGCTGCTTTGCTGTTGCTTTGTTACTGTAAATAGTACTTCATGGCACTTCTTATTAGGATTCTTCTAAACATTTGAATGTGTCATGTTGGCCTTATCTTTCTAATGATTACTGATTTAAGTAGTTTATGTTTTTCCTTTATACTCTAGACATGCAAATTTTACTTTCATTATTATAGATGTTGGGGATCTGATTTTCTCTGGTCAAACAATTAAAGTGACAGTATATGCAACTGCACAGTTAATTTTCCCCTTGTCTCTCTAGAAATAAAAATACACCTTTCCATAAAGTGTGTTATGTTTAAATGTCACAATGAATATGATATCTTTCAGGATAAGTGCAAATATTCCATGCTGAACACATTCTGTCAGAGGTTTTGAGTCCTTATCATTAAAATTCTTGTGAGCCACATGCATAAGAACACAGTCATGAGTTATGAAAACATTGTTAGTTTACAAAGCAGAATACAGCTTCTTCCAACATGGCAGCCAATAGTTGTATTACAGACAGCTTGAAGAACAATTTCCTGAATGGAGAAAAGTAATGCTGAGTGCTATGTGCCTGTGTGCAGAGAAAAGAATTATGTCATCTTATTCTGAGGATTAGTATGGCTGAAAGATCAAAATTTTTTCTAGGAATCATATGCTACCTTTCATTTTCTGTGGTCTCAGATTTTAAGGATGGTTTCTTATATCCATAGGGTTGAATGTACTTCGTAGCTGTAGTAGCATTAGCATGATCATTTCTAGCATGCTGGTAATGATTGGCCATGTAAGAGAGATAAGACATACATACTAATATGCTGTGTCTACATCAGAGGATTTTTTTAAAATTCACTGTTATATAAATACTGTGGGAGATGTGGACTGGGTTTGTTTGGCCCCTGAAAAGAAGGTATGAAAAGCTCCTCTGAACATGGTAATGTCTCCTCAGGTTGTGTAAGAGGCCGGTAAGTGTGTGGCTAACAGAGCAACAGTTACCGGTATATTTGAAAAAAGATTTCTGTGACTTTGAATGTTGCAGCAAAATAAATTTGTAAGTTGTAGTTATCATTTTGGTGCTGAGTACAATGTTTCCAATAGAACCCTGGTTCATGTCATGAGAGGTCACAGCTGTGTTTAGTGTGGTGATTTTACACAACGGCATGGATTTGCTGCAAGGTGAATCTGGTTCCTCTGATGAGACACGTGTAACATCTACACTTGATGGAAATGAAGTGATTGGTATTGAAGCTGAAAGAGTCTCGGATGTATCAGAAGTAGCAGATCAAGAGACAACAACAATTCCAGCAATAACAATGGAACCCAATGTACGATGTGTGCCTGTGGTGAGTGTTACACACATTTCTTATCTGCTGTATACAGAATTGCCTGCCCCTATATCAGTCTGTCCTTGTGAAACAAAAATTTGACTGGGGAATGGATTTTGAGCAGTTTTAAGAAAAGAAACCTTTATTTTGTGACTCACTGCATGTGAAGTACCACTTGCAGTGGAATGTTTCCTCCATCAATAAATCAAACATTCCTTTCATTTTGTATGGTTGTAAAATGTGACCTCTCACATGGAAGGAATAACATGTTTTGAGGGACTGTGAGAAAAAAGTTATCAGGAGATTTTCTGACTTACAGAGGGAGTTAATAACAGAAAGACACAGAAAATTATGTGAGTTTTGTTATTGAAGTTCTTCATAATGTTAATGTAATTGGATCAATAAAGATTAAATAAATGGATCATGTAGTGTGTGTGTAAGCGGAAAGTAATGTGTAAAAATGTTCCTTTATAAGACCAGAAAGGATGTGACCTCTTGAGAGATATGCACATAGGTACGTGGTTAAGGTAAAATAAAGTTGTCCCACTGTGTACCATGGAGGTAGACAGGTTGAATTGAGGCATCGCTCCACTGAATTTGAAACTTGCCTCTAGACAGGTGTGAGTGCCAGAGAAAAAGCTCTGGATTTCATTGAATTGAAGGTTGGGTGGGCACTGGAGCTGGTCTGCATGTTTTGAAGAATAGTTAGTTATATTGCCAATATTTGAACCTCAGATCTTCCAGCATATATCCTGGTCATTTCACTGGTTATGCTGCCTCATACTGATTTGAAGATCATACAGGAGTCTGTATTAATAAAATGAAATGGGAGTTTTGGATTGGATGTGTTTGATTAATGACTGGAATTTCTGGAAAGGCTTTATGGACATGTGGGCTGGGTAGTTCAGTCAGTATAGTGAATGGCTACAGGCTGGACGGTCCGGGGATCGAATCCTGGTGGGGGCGAGATTTTCCGCACCTGTCCAGAACAGCACTGAGGCCCACCCATCCTCCTGTACAATGGGTACCGGGTCTTTCCTGGGGGTAAAGAGCAGCCAGGGCATGATGCTGACTCCTCACCCCCTTCTAGTGCTGTGGTCAAGAAAGGGTAGAGCTATACCTCTACTCCCCCTATAGGCCATATGGCCTGTACAGAGCCTCATTGCCTGTACAAAGGGTGCACTTTATTTACCTTTCTCTGGGCATGGCAATTTCCCTTAAAGTTCTATAAAAGGGAATTTTTTTGTAGGGAATCATGCCTAACATCTCTTCATGGTGGAAATTAGGTGACCAGTTTTAAGGCCTAAGATGTCACAGGTCACTGATATAGCAGAAAAAGGGAATTAGGAGCTAATGGCAGATCAAGTAATAACCGTGGAGCCCGAGTTAAATTTATGAATTTTTGTAGAGTGTTGTTCACATTTAACAAACGTTCAGAATTTCTGGCTTCATTGGTAATCTGTATTCATGAAACAGTGCGACTGTGCAGAGTGTGAATAACTGTATACTCCGATGTTTTGCATAGAGGTTTGCCTCAGTTTTATGCGCATGGAGCACAACAAACGACATCAAGAACAGGTAGAAATAAGATTCTGAACTGGCATGTTGAGTGACATTCTAGAAAACAGCATATTTCCTGGAGACCAGATTGTAAAAATACTACATTAAGCAGAGGCATTGTGAATGTAATGATTTTGTAAATATTCTTGTGCAGTGATATGTGTTTGTAGTATAATTACCATCATGTCTGCTTCATAATATAGTGAAGTCAACCTCCATGGTTTTGTGACAATTTTAAGTTTCGCTGTATGCAGAAATATACATTACATTAGGCACTGGATGGTACTTTCTGTGTTGCTACCAAACATGGATACAATTGTGAAAATATCAACTTCAACAATAATTTGTAGTCGTGAAATAAAAGTTTATGTTTTGTAATTATTTGTTCAGGGTTCACTATTTCATGCAAGTGGCTGGGAATTCATAAAGTTTTGTGTATTCCAATTAATCAATAATGTTGTATGATTGAAAGCTGAGTGGAAGAAATGGACCCCCAAGAAACCACATATATATCATTACAGTCTGTTGTCACGTTTATTACAAATGTAATCATATAAGCACATTTGCAGTTTGCCAAACTGATGACATGCAGTGTAATGTTGACACAGGAATCACGGGTTATGCGTCCTCCGCGCTTTTTTGTGTAGTGCGCAGGTTGGCAATAAACCACTACACCTATTGCAAAGTAGGAATTTTAAAATTAGAGGCTTACTAAACCGTTTCAGGAAGTGCTGGTCACACTGCCTGTCAGTTTCTTTGTCTGTCTGCCTAGCTCTATACAGTATCTTTTACAGAAATTTGGATCTAGTATACATTTTTAGTTAAACACAAGAATTACTGACGTGCTGAGCTGCAGTTCATTTTGTTACTCTCATTGTAGACTAGGTTTACTTATTAATGCATGACGTATCTACTTTCCTTCAGTATTTTTGAACCTGTATATGATCAGGTGCAGATGGCATCAGCATTGCTCTCATATAAGAGGAGAAAGGACGTGTGTTCCGAACCAATGTGTAATCGCCAGTGAACCGAGGTCACTAAATGACCTACCAGATGAAATACTCCTGTAAATCCTATCACATTGTGGACCAGAGGACATATTACACATCATTCCTAAAGTATGTAAAAGATGGAATGCTTTAGCAAAAGAAGTTATTCTCTGGAAGAGACTTTCTTATGCCTGATTGTTCTTCTGATATCAACCATATTAAAGAGGTAAGATGTACTACATTGTTGGGGTTTAGGACTAATTAGCTTATGAATTTTGCTCCATCTAGTGTTTTAGAAGTACAACATCTTATAGAGCATTTCAGAAATTGGACCTCTTTCCATCCTGAGTGAGGTAAGTCAAGTTTCTAGGGGCTCACATTGTGTGACGCAAAGTGGTTGTTACTGCTAATTTCTGTGTTCATGCTATGTTACAACCTTGACTGCAGGTTCTGCTCCTACTGTGGCCAGAGATTTTAACATTAACTTGTTTCTGTAATGTGTATTTTGAGTTTCTTTGGTGTAGTTTGGCTGAAATAATGACTTTGTAGGCTCTAAGTGTATACGACTGACCCCATCAGTGCTGTATGCTCATCTGCAGCATGAACTCACTGTGTTTTATCAATGATTAATATTATATTAATTTAATTTTTATGCTATAAATGAAGACATTTCAATATGTTGGCAATAATTAGATTTTTTCTCTATGATGTGAAACATGTAGATATTGGTGTTGAGAAAACCTCTTTAGTAGTAGTAGTAGTGGTGGTGGTGGTAGTAGTAGTGGTGGCAGTAGTAGTAGTGGTGGTGGTGGTAGTAGTAGTGGTGGTGGTGGTAGTGGTGGTGTTAGTAGTA